>Ga0210040_10002481_pt1 | contig 25956 bp, 17 predicted proteins | sample CryGeyCG12114_NA_FD_185462 | JGI IMG/M metagenome (GOLD analysis project Ga0210040, IMG submission 185462) | Groundwater microbial communities from aquifer - Crystal Geyser CG19_WC_8/21/14_NA (SPAdes) (version 2) | ecosystem: Environmental > Aquatic > Deep subsurface > Groundwater | place: USA... | reverse complement strand
CTCACATCGGGCGGAAACCGCTCTAGTCGTCCCTCGACCTAAGCTGATCACGGTTGGGCAGCTCGATACGCCCCCGCCGTTCCAGGAAACGCGGGACACCGGCTCGTTCGCTGTTGCTGCGCACGGGGCGCTCCTTCGCGGCGACAACCTCCGGTGCGCCCACGAGTGCCGTGTCCGCCGTTATCGCGTCACGGCTTGATCCCGAACGGCACGTAATTGACGGCGACGCGGGGCGCGATCTGCGTCGCCGCGTCGAGGTCGCGCTTGGCGGCTGCGGCGTCTCCCTGGTGAGAGCGGATGATCCCGCGCAGGTACAGGCTGCCGGCTTCGTCCGGGCTCTGCTGGAGCACAGCATCCAGGTCGGCGAGCGCGTCATCGTAGCGGTTCAACCGGAAGTAGATCAGGGCCCGGCTGTCGAGCGCCATAGCGGTCGAGTCCGATAGCTCGATCGACTTGGTGCAATCCTTGAGCGCGGTGTCGAGCTGCATCGCCAGCTGCCCCTTCAGCCAGCACCGCTCGTTGAGGAGCGATGGGTCGCCGGGCTTCGTCGCCACTGCTTGATTGGAGACTTCCAGAGCCTGATCGCGGTCGCCGATGCGGGCGAGGAGGGCGGCCTTGCGCGCCATCATGCCGGCCTTGTTGTCGCCCCCGGCGTCGATCTGCGCCTGCACCATCTTGATCGCCGCGTCGCCCTGGCCATGCTCCGCCAGATACTCGCTGAGGGTCGAGACGCCCTCGAGGGAGTCGGGCTCCAGCTTCACCGCGGCCTGGAGGTCAGCCAGCGCCTTGGCGTCGGCGCCGATCGCCTGCTCCGCCTCGGCGCGGCTTAGGTAACGCTGCGCGGTTGGCTGCAACGCGATCGCGCGGTCCAGGTCCGGCAGCGCGCTCTTCCAGTCGTAGATGCCGGCCAGGAACCGCCCGCGGTTGTCGTAGCCGTTCACGTCGGCCGGATCGTGAGTGATCGCGTCGGAATAGGCCACGAGGATCGGCTTGGTCAGTCCGTTCGCCTGTGCCGCCTTGATGCTTTGCCAGCGTGGCGGCAGGTCGGCAGGGGCGACGATCCTGAGCAGTCGCGACTTGGCGAGCGCCACGCGCGCCCGCGCCGCAGCGACGTCCGCCGGCGCGATGTCCGCGCCCGTGGAGGACACCAGGTCCTCGACGGTGACCGTGCCGCCGGCCTGGCTGACCGTGCGGCGGACCGTGGTGGCGGCGAGCGTCCCGGTGATGGTGCTGTCGCCATCGAGGATATAGCCCTTGCCGCTGTCGGGAAGGAGTACCCGCACCCGGATCGAGCTGGTGTCGGGCAGGCCAGTGGCAACGGGGATCCCCTGCCAGGCGGGCCGTGCCCGGTTGGGCTCGAAGTTCAGGCCGGCCACCGTCTTGTCGAGCACCATCCGGTACTGGTTGTCCTTGCGCTCCCAAGCGGTCGTCAGCGTGCTCGTCGCGTCGATCGTCGCCACAGCCTCGAGCGGATCGTAGGCGATGGCGTAGCGGGTGAGCACCGCATCGCCACCGACTGCGCCAGTGACGATCTGCTGCACGGCGGCGTCGATCTGATCCTTGCTGCCCTGCGTCTTGGCGAGCCCGATCTGCGCGGCCATGGGCCCGCGCAGCGTCAGCTGCATGCGTACCACGGCGGGAAGCAGGATGCCGGCGCGCTGGTCGATCTCCAGCGCCACCGTCGCGCTCGGCCGTGCCGGCGGCGCGAGCGGCACCGCCATCAGCTCCGCGCCCGCGCTGCGCACCGGCAGTACCCAGCGAAAGGGCGGCGTGTCGCCAATATCGGCAGAGCGCGCGCCACTGCCGGTGCCGTCGAGCCAATAGCTGCGTCCGGCGACGGTGGCGCGGACGAGGACGTGGTTGAACGCGGCGGCACTCGGCAGCCGCTGGGGCACAAGCCCGCCGAGTTGCGTGTTGGCGAGCACCGGCTCCGCCTCGATCCCCAAGGCGTGGAGCATGCTCAGCAGTAGCACCGTCTTGGCCTTGCAATCGCCGTAGCGCAGCGCCCACGTCTGCTCCGCGGTCTGCGGCACGTAATTGCCCTTGTCCATGCCGTTGAACAGGTAGCGGATCTTGTCCTGCACCAGCTGCAACGCGGCGTTGGCGCGTTGCAATGGATCGCTTTGCGCCGCCTGGATGGTGGCGACCTCCTTGGCGAGCGCTCCGGTCGGCGCGGTGGCGCCATAATACGGCGCCATCGTCTTCGATACGGCGGCCCAATCGGTGAAGCTCGACGCCTCCAGCAACGGCAACCGGCGCGCCTGCATGGGCGCGTCGTCCGGCAACTCGGCGGGCTTGGGCAGCACGCCGGAGATCAGCAGCTCCGTCTCCGCCCCGGCCGTCGTGAGCTTGGGCGAAGCGCCGTCAGCGAGCGTCTTCCACCGGATGCCGGCGGCCGTGGGCCAGATGAGGCGGGTGCGCGCAAAGCCGACCCGCCCCGGTTCGGTGGGCAGCAGCGTCGCATCCTGCATCGCCCCACCCAGCGTCGCTTCCTTGTTCGATACGGTGGCGACGAGATGGAGCACGTCGCCCACTTGCAGCCCTTCGACGGGCATGGTGGCCGTCAATTCGCCGTCGATCGCCTGCCGTTCGAGCTGCTGTTCGCGCCGGATCACCGTAAAGCTCTTGCCGCCGGCGAGCACGTCGATCGCCTGGCCGCCGCGTAGAATCTCGAGCTTGTGGACGATCAGGTCGCCCTTCGCCGGCTGCCAGGCGAGGCGGACGGTGCCGTTCTGCGCGACGACCTCCGGTGTAGCCATGCGCGAGGCGATCTCGTGATACGACCAGACGGTGCCGTCGGCGAGCCGCTCCTGATCGTCAAAGGTCAGCATCACCGGCGAATCGTTGCTCAGCGCCTTGAGGTCCACCGGCGGCGCCGGCTTCACCCAGGCGGGCACCGGCTCGTACAGCGGCTTGTCACCGGCCCAGGCCGGCGCCGCCATCGTTACCGCTGCGATCGCACAGCCGAGCGCCGCTTCTACCTTCATGGTTCCCCCACCTTGTCAGTCCCTTGTGCGCCACCTTAGCCGCCGGCGGACGCTTCGCAATATGGGGCGGGGGGATCGTCGAAGGCTGAAGGCCTTGGCCTACGGGCTCCTTGCCTAGAAAAGAAAACGCCGCCGGGATCGCTCCGGGCGGCGCTTCTTCAACTTAGACTATCGGCTCAGCCGCGCGGAAGGAACTCGTCCTTGTCGGGTGCGGTGTCGAGATACTCGCCCGCATCCTCGTCGCGGCCCTGGCCCGAAGGCACGACCTCGGCGAGCGGATCGCTGCCGGTGCCGACATCCTCGCGGGTCGAGCGCTGCTCTTCCGCCGCGCGCAGCTCGGCTGCGCTGACGGGAGCGACCAGCGCCGCTTCCATCGCCCGCTGCTGGACCCGCATGGAGGCGTCGCGGCTGTTGGCCACCACGCGCAGGCGGTTCATGCCAGCACCGGTGCCCGCCGGGATCAGTCGGCCGACGATGACGTTCTCCTTGAGGCCCATCAGCGTGTCCTGCTTGCCCTGGACCGCCGCTTCGGTGAGGACGCGGGTGGTCTCCTGGAATGACGCCGCCGAGATGAAGCTGCGGGTCTGCAGCGACGCCTTGGTGATGCCAAGCAGGATGGGCTTGCCTTCGGCGCGAGCCTGACCCTTCTCCAGCTTGTCGTTGGTCGCGTCCATTTCCTCGCGATCGACCTGCTCGCCCTTCAGAAGCGTGGTGTCGCCGCCGTTGGTGATCTCGACCTTTTGCAGCATCTGGCGAACGATCACCTCGATGTGCTTGTCGTTGATCTTCACGCCCTGGAGACGATAGACTTCCTGGATCTCCGACACGAGATACTCGGCCAGCGGCTCGATGCCCATGGTCTCGAGGATGTCGTGCGGATCGGGCGAGCCGCCGATCAGGTTGTCGCCACGCTTGACGTAGTCGCCTTCCTGAACGTCGATCACCTTCGACTTCGGCACCAGATACTCCACGACCTCGCCGCCGTCCTCCGGCTGAATCCCGATCTTGCGCTTGGCCTTGTAGTCCTTGCCGAACACCACGCGGCCCGAGACCTTGGCGATGATCGCCGACTCTTTGGGCACGCGCGCCTCGAACAGCTCCGCCACCCGCGGCAGACCGCCGGTGATGTCGCGGGTCTTGGCGCTCTCACGGCTGACACGCGCCAGCACGTCGCCGCCCTGGACCTGCGCACCGTCCTCGACCGACAGCGTCGCGCCTGCCGCCAGCATGTAGCGCCCGGTCTCGCCCGATGCCTCGTCGAGCAGGGTCATGCGCGGACGCAGATCCTCCTTCGACTTGGTGGTCGCGCGATATTCGGTGACGACACGCTGGGCGATGCCGGTGGCTTCGTCGGTCTGTTCGGTGAGCGTCTTGCCCTCGATCAGGTCCTGGAACTTCACCGTGCCCGGGTTCTCCGTGATCACCGGCATGGTGAACGGATCCCATTCCGCCATCCGGTCGCCCTTGGAGATGATGTGACCGTCGTCGATCATCACGTACGCGCCGTAGGGGATACGGTGCACCGCCAGCTCACGGCCGTCCATGTCGACGATTGCGAGTTCACCCGAGCGGCTCAGCACCACGCGGCGGCCGCGCTGATCCTCGATGATGCGCAGGTCGCGATATTCGACCGTACCATCGACCGGGGCTTCCAGGTTGGACTGCTCGTTGAGCTGCGCCGCGCCACCGATGTGGAACGTGCGCATGGTCAGCTGCGTGCCCGGCTCACCGATCGACTGCGCGGCGATGACGCCGACCGCCTCACCGATGTTGACCGGGGTGCCGCGGGCGAGATCGCGCCCATAGCACTTGCCGCAGACGCCGATCTTGCTCTCGCAGACCAGCGGCGAGCGGATCTTGACCGCCGGCACGCCGGTGGCCTCGATCTGCGCGACCATCGGCTCGTCGAGCAACGTGCCCGTCGGGATCAGGACCTTGTTGGTCTTGGCATCCACGATGTCCTCCGCCGTGGTGCGGCCCAGGATGCGCTCGCCGAGCGAGGCAATGGTGCTGCCGCCCTGAACGATCGCCTTCATCTCCAGCGCGCGCTCGGTGCCGCAATCCGGCTCGATAATCACGCAATCTTGGCTCACATCGACCAGACGACGGGTCAGGTAACCCGAGTTCGCCGTCTTCAACGCCGTGTCCGCGAGACCCTTGCGGGCGCCGTGGGTGGAGTTGAAGTATTCAAGGACGGTCAGGCCTTCCTTGAAGTTCGAGATGATCGGGGTTTCGATGATCTCGCCCGACGGCTTGGCCATCAGCCCGCGCATACCGGCGAGCTGCTTGATCTGCGCCTGCGAACCACGAGCACCCGAGTGGGCCATCATGTAGATCGAGTTGATGTCCTTCTCGCGGCCTTTGTTGGGACCGTCTTCGTAACGCCGGACAGCCTTGATCTCGTTCATCATCGAGTTCGCGACCTGGTCGCCGCAACGGCTCCAGGCGTCGATCACCTTGTTGTACTTCTCCTGCTGCGTGATCAGGCCGTCCTGATACTGCTGCTCGAAGTCCTTCACCTGATCGCGCGTCTCGTCGACCAGCACGTCCTTGTCGGGCGCGATGATCATGTCGTCCTTGCCGAACGAGATGCCCGCCTTGAACGCATGGCGGAAGCCGAGCGCCATGATCGCATCGGCGAACAGCACCGTCTCCTTCTGGCCGGTGTGACGATACACCTCGTCGATCACGTCGCCGACATCCTTCTTGGTGAGAAGGCGGTTGACGGTCTCGAACGGCACCTTGGACGACTTGGGCAGCGTCTCGCCGAGCAGCATGCGGCCGGGCGTGGTCTCGACCCGCTTCATGTACTGCTTGCCGTTCTCGTCCGTCTGCGGAACGCGGGTGACGATCTTGGTGTGCAGCGTCACCGCCTTGGCCTCGATCGCCTGATGCACCTCCGACATGTCCGAGATCAGCATGCCCTCGCCGGGCTCGCCTTCCTTCATCATCGACAGGTAGTAGAGACCCAGCACCATGTCCTGCGACGGCACGATGATCGGCTTGCCGTTGGCGGGGCTGAGGATGTTGTTGGTCGACATCATCAGCACGCGCGCTTCCAGCTGCGCTTCGAGGCTCAGCGGGACGTGGACGGCCATCTGGTCGCCGTCGAAGTCGGCGTTGAACGCGGAGCAGACCAGCGGGTGGAGCTGGATCGCCTTGCCCTCGATCAGCACCGGCTCGAACGCCTGGATGCCGAGACGGTGGAGCGTCGGTGCGCGATTGAGCATCACGGGATGCTCCCGGATCACCTCGTCCAGGATATCCCAGACTTCCTTGCGCTCCTTCTCGACCCACTTCTTGGCCTGCTTGAGCGTCATGCTCAGGCCCTTGGCGTCGAGCCGCGCGTAGATGAACGGCTTGAACAGCTCGAGCGCCATCTTCTTCGGCAGGCCGCACTGGTGGAGCTTCAGCTCCGGACCCGTGACGATGACCGAACGACCCGAATAGTCGACGCGCTTGCCGAGCAGGTTCTGACGGAAGCGGCCCTGCTTGCCCTTGAGCATATCGCTCAGCGACTTCAGCGGACGCTTGTTGGCGCCCGTGATGGTGCGGCCACGGCGACCGTTGTCGAACAGCGCGTCGACCGCTTCCTGCAGCATGCGCTTTTCGTTGCGGACGATGATGTCCGGCGCGCGCAGCTCCATCAGCCGCTTGAGGCGGTTGTTGCGGTTGATGACGCGGCGATAGAGGTCGTTGAGATCCGACGTCGCGAAGCGACCGCCGTCGAGCGGCACCAGCGGGCGCAGTTCGGGCGGGATCACGGGGACGACCTCGAGGATCATCCACTCCGGGCGGTTGCCGGAATCGATGAAGCTCTCGACGACCTTGAGGCGCTTGATGATCTTCTTGGGCTTGAGCTCGGACTTGGTGGTCGCGAGTTCTTCGAGCAGCTGCGTGCGCTCACCCTCGAGATCCAGGCTCTCCAGCATGATGCGGACGGCTTCGGCGCCGATACCGGCCGAGAAGGCGTCCTCGCCATATTCGTCCTGCGCCTCGAGCAGCTCGTCCTCGGTCATCAACTGGTACTTTTCGAGCGGGGTCAGGCCCGGCTCGATGACGATGTAAGCCTCGAAGTACAGCACCCGCTCGAGCTGCTTGAGCTGCATGTCGAGCAGCAGGCCGATGCGGCTCGGCAGCGACTTCAGGAACCAGATGTGCGCGACCGGCGCGGCGAGCTCGATGTGCCCCATGCGCTCGCGGCGGACCTTGGAAACGGTCACCTCGACGCCGCACTTCTCGCAGACGATGCCCTTGTACTTCATGCGCTTGTACTTGCCGCACAGGCACTCATAGTCCTTGATCGGACCGAAAATGCGCGCGCAGAACAGGCCGTCACGCTCGGGCTTGAACGTGCGATAATTGATCGTCTCGGGCTTCTTGATCTCGCCGAACGACCACGAACGGATCTTGTCCGGGGACGCGATGCCGATCTGGATCTGGTCAAACGTTTCCGGCTTGGCGACCGGATTGGCGAAGGGGGTCATCTCGTTCATGAGCTGTCCTTTGAAAATCTTGCCCTCTCCCCTTGTGGGAGAGAGTTTTGGGTCGGTCATGCCACCCGGCATGACCTGAACAGCACGGGGTGCTGTTCACCCAAGAACTGGGCCCAAGCTGTAAGCTTGGGAGGGTGAGGGGAATGCCGCGAAGTTCGCGCACTCCCCCTCATCCCAACCCCTTCTCCCGCAAGGGGAGAAGGGGTTCAGAAGTTACTCCGCCGCGATCGCAATGCCGTCGCTGTCGTGGCCGAGGTCCGCGGTCGACAGGTCGACGTTGAGACCCAGCGAGCGCATTTCCTTGACCAGCACGTTGAAGCTCTCGGGGATGCCGGCCTCGAACGTGTCGTCGCCCTTGACGATCGCCTCATAGACCTTGGTGCGCCCGACCACGTCGTCGGACTTCACCGTCAGCATCTCCTGCAGCGTGTAGGCGGCGCCGTACGCCTGAAGCGCCCACACCTCCATCTCGCCGAAGCGCTGGCCGCCGAACTGCGCCTTGCCGCCCAGCGGCTGCTGGGTGACGAGGCTGTAGGGCCCGATCGAACGCGCGTGGATCTTGTCGTCCACAAGGTGGTGCAGCTTAAGCATGTAGATGATGCCCACCGTCACCTTGCGGTCGAACTTGTCGCCGGTGCGCCCGTCGAACAGGTCCGACTGACCCGACGGGTCGAGACCCGCCAGCTCCAGCATCGCCGCCACGTCCGCCTCGACCGCGCCGTCGAACACTGGCGTTCCCATCGGCACGCCCGGCCGCAGGTTGTGCGCCAGCTCGACGATCTCCTGGCCGTCACGGCCGTTGATGTCGTCGAGATAATGCTCGCCATAAATGGTCTGGAGCCGCTCCTTGACCGCGTCGGGCATCGCGCCCGCCTTGGCGTCGGGATTGGCCTCGTGCCACTCGTCGAGCTGCTGCGCGATCTGCTGACCCAGGCCCCGTGCGGCCCAGCCCAGGTGCGTCTCGAAGATCTGGCCGACGTTCATGCGGCTCGGCACGCCCAGCGGATTGAGCACCAGGTCGACGGGCGTCCCGTCGGCGAGGAACGGCATGTCCTCCGCCGGCAGGATGCGGCTGATCACGCCCTTGTTGCCGTGACGGCCGGCCATCTTGTCGCCCGGCTGCAGCTTGCGCTTCACCGCCACGAACACCTTGACCATCTTGAGCACGCCCGGCGGCAGCTCGTCGCCACGCTCCAGCTTCTCGCGCCGATCGTGGAACTTGTCCGTGATCAGCTTGGCCGCATCGTCATACTGCTGCTTGACGGCTTCCAGATCGCTCTGGACGCGATCGTCCTGCACGGCGAAGCGCCACCATTCGTGACGATCGACGCTGTCGAGCATTTCCATGTCGATGGTCGCGCCCTTCTTGGGCCCGCCCTTCGGCACGGCGGTCGCGACCTGGCCGATCAGCATCTCGCGCAGGCGGCTCCAGGTCGCACGGTTGAGGATAGTGCGCTCGTCGTCCGAGTCCTTCTTCAGCCGCTCGATCTCTTCGCGCTCGATCGCCATCGCGCGCTCGTCCTTGTCGATGCCGTGGCGATTGAAGACGCGCACATCGACGATCGTTCCAGACACGCCCGGCGGCAGGCGCAGCGACGTGTCGCGCACGTCGGACGCCTTTTCGCCGAAGATGGCGCGGAGGAGCTTTTCCTCCGGCGTCATCGGCGATTCACCCTTGGGGGTGATCTTGCCGACCAGGATGTCGCCCGGCTCCACTTCGGCGCCGACATAGACGATGCCCGCCTCGTCGAGGTTGCGCAGGGCCTCCTCGCCGACGTTCGGGATGTCGCGGGTGATGTCCTCCGGCCCCAACTTGGTGTCGCGGGCCATTACCTCGAACTCGTCGATATGGATCGACGTGAACACGTCGTCCTTCACGATCCGCTCGGAGATCAGGATCGAGTCCTCATAGTTGTACCCGTTCCACGGCATGAACGCGACGAGGGCGTTGCGGCCCAGCGCCAGCTCGCCGAACTCGGTCGACGGGCCGTCGGCGAGGACGTCGCCGGCCTGCACCACGTCACCCACCTTCACCAGCGGACGCTGGTTGATGCAGGTCGACTGGTTGGAGCGCTGGAACTTCATCAGCGTGTAGATGTCGACGCCCGACTTGCCCGCATCGACCTCACCGGTCGCACGGATGACGATGCGCGCAGCATCCACCTGATCGACTATGCCGGCCCGGCGTGCCGAGATGGCGGCGCCGGAGTCACGGGCAACGGTTTCTTCCATGCCGGTGCCGACGAACGGCGCCTCTGCGCGAACCAGCGGCACGGCCTGACGCTGCATGTTCGAGCCCATCAGCGCGCGGTTGGCGTCGTCGTTCTCAAGGAACGGGATCAGCGACGCGGCGACCGACACCAGCTGCTTGGGGCTGACGTCCATCAGCGTCACGCTGTCGGGTAGCGCGTTGAGGAACTCGCCCGCCTGACGTGCGGACACCAGCTCCTCGGCGAACCCGCCATCCTCATTCAGCTCGGCAGAGGCCTGCGCGATGGTGTGCTTGGCCTCCTCCATCGCCGACAGATAGACGACGTCATCCGTCACCTTGTGGTCGACCACGCGGCGGTACGGGGTTTCGATGAAACCGTACTTGTTGACGCGGCTGAAGCTCGCAAGGCTGTTGATCAGGCCGATGTTCGGGCCTTCCGGCGTCTCGATCGGGCAGATGCGGCCGTAATGGGTCGGGTGAACGTCGCGGACTTCGAAGCCCGCGCGCTCACGCGTCAGGCCGCCCGGCCCGAGCGCCGAGACGCGACGCTTGTGCGTCACCTCGGACAACGGGTTGGTCTGATCCATGAACTGGCTGAGCTGCGAGGAACCGAAGAACTCGCGCACTGCAGCGACCGCCGGCTTGGCGTTGATCAGGTCGTTCGGCATCACCGTCGACACGTCAACCGACGACATGCGCTCCTTGACCGCACGCTCCATGCGCAGGAGCCCGACCCGATACTGGTTCTCGAGCAGCTCGCCGACCGAACGCACGCGGCGGTTGCCGAGATTGTCGATGTCGTCAATCTCGCCCTTGCCGTCCTTAAGGTCGACCAGCGTCTTGACCACGGCCAGAATGTCTTCCGTGCGCAGCGTCGTCACCGTGTCCTCGGCGTCGAGGTCGAGGCGCATGTTGAGCTTGACGCGGCCCACCGCCGACAGGTCGTAGCGGTCCGGATCGAAGAACAGTCCGGCGAACAGCGCCTCGGCCGTTTCCAGCGTCGGCGGCTCGCCAGGGCGCATCACGCGATAGATGTCCGACAGCGACTGCTCGCGCTCCTCCGACTTGTCGGCCTTCAGCGTGTTGCGGATCCACGGACCGGTCGAGACGTGATCGATGTCGAGCAGTTCGACGGTGGTGATCCCAGCCTGGTCGAGCTTCTCGAGGTTCTCGGCCGAAATCTCGTCGCCCGCCTCGACATAAATCTCGCCCGTCGATTCGTTGATCAGGTCGTACGCCGAATAGCGCCCGTAGATCTCCTCGGTCGGAATCAGCAGGTCGGTGAGGCCATCCTTGGCCGCCTTGTTGGCGGCGCGGGGGGAAATCTTCTGACCGGCCGCAAACACGACTTCGCCGGAATTGCCGTCAACGATGTCGTAGGTCGGCTTGACGCCGCGCCAGTTCTCGGCCGCGAACGGGATCTTCCAGCCGCCGTCACCGCGCACATAGGTGACGCGGTTGTAGAACTGGTTGAGGATGTCCTCGGAATTGAGGCCGAGCGCGTAGAGCAGCGCCGTCACGGGCAGCTTGCGCTTGCGGTCGATACGGACGTTGACGATGTCCTTCGCGTCGAACTCGAAATCGAGCCACGAGCCGCGATACGGGATCACCCGCGCCGCGAACAGGTACTTGCCCGATGCGTGCGTCTTGCCACGATCGTGGTCGAACAGGACGCCCGGCGAGCGGTGCATCTGCGACACGATCACGCGCTCGGTGCCGTTGATGAAGAAGGTGCCGTTCTCGGTCATGAGCGGCATGTCGCCCATGTACACGTCCTGCTCCTTGATATCGAGCACGGAGCGGGTTTCCGTATCGGGATCCACCTCGAACACGATCAAGCGCAAGGTGACGCGCATCGGCGCCGCATAGGTGATGCCGCGCTGGCGGCATTCTTCCACGTCGAACTTGGGGTGCTCGAGTTCGTAATTGACGAAGTCGAGCTCGGCCGTGCCGGCGAAGTCGCGGATCGGGAACACCGACCGCAGCGTCTTTTCCAGCCCCGACACATAGCCGATCGAGGGGTCGGAGCGCAGGAACTGCTCGTAGCTTTCGCGCTGCACCTCGATCAGGTTCGGCATCTGCACCACTTCGTGGATGTTGCCGAACACCTTGCGGATGCGCCGCTTGGCGGTGCCGCCCTGCTTCTCGCTGCGGGCGCTGCCGCCGTCGATCGCCTTGGTTGCCATGGATCTATTCGCCCTCGAAAATCTTCTACGGGGTGAGCCGTCTATCGTGCCGCGGGAACCCCCACGACCGGACGCACGGAAAGACGCCAAAAGGCCGTGCGCACCCCCGGATGGGAGAGGCGACGGCGATCGGCGTCATGAAAACCAGGCAGCCCTCCATTCGTACGATGCACTGCGCGAAGGCGCATCATGTCCCGAAAGCTGTGGTGGAAGCAACGATATAGGCACCGTGTTGGACCGTGTCAAACGGCGCCGAAGCGGTTTATCGCCTGCGCCCTTGGTCGCCGGTCCGCGGTTGACAGCGGGCGTCGGCGATGCGCTTCGTTGCCCGATCGTGTAATGGTGCGGGTGAGGGTGATGATCAACAGGGCAGGGGGGCTCGCGCTGATCGGCGCGCTGGCGCTGGCCGCAGGAACCGCGACGCAGGCGCAGGACGCTCCCACTCCTGCGCCCGCCCAGGCGACTCCCCCGCCGCAGATTGCCCCGCCCGCCCTGGCACCCGTGACGCCGCCGCCGCAGGCCACCCCCAGTCCTGACCCTTCGCCGACGCCGACGGAAGCGGCGCAGGGCAGCAGCCGGCAATATACCTGGCACGGGGCTTGGCGAGACCGGGCACGCCGCGGCGCGGCCTCCCGCCCCGCCAGCCGCTATGCGCGTGGCGCTTCGGCTAACCCGGCGGCCGGTGCCGGCGGTCCGGTGCCGGCCCCCACGCCAGCAGCGACGCCTCCGCTCGCCGAGTCCGGCGCCCAGCCGGGCCTTGCCGCTGCGCCGACAGCCTCCCCGACGCCCCGGCCGCGCGCGCAGCCGACCCCGACTGCCGCGCTGCCCAGCGTTGCGACCGGGCCGTTATGGCCATGGCTCGCCGGCGCCGCCGTGCTGGTGCTGCTCGCCGCCGCATGGGCATTGAAGCGGCTGCGCCGCCAGCAGGACGAGGAGTTCGATGCGGTGGACGTCGACGAGCCGTTCGTCGCCGGGTCCGAGCCGTCGGCCGAGCCGGAGCCCTTCGTCGAGCCCGAGTCCTCGGACGAGCCGTATACGTATCTGGAGGATGCTCCGGTAGCAGCCACCCCGCCGGCGCCCATCCTTCCGCCGGTGGCGCCGGCGCCATTGGAGCGTTCCATCACGCCCGAACCGCTCCACGAGGTGCCAGCGGCGAGGGCACGGCTCGGCTTCGAATTTCGCCCGGTGCGCGCCGGCGTCAACCTCGTCACCGCGACCGCCGAGGCGGAGATCACCGTCACCAACACCGGTGAGGGACCCGCCGACGACATCCGTGCGGACATGCGGCTGGTTAGCGCGCACGCTCGGCAGGACGAGGAGATCGCGGCGATCCTTGCCGCGCCCGTAGCGCGCTCCGGCGCGGCGCCGTTCGCGCTTGGGCCGGGAGAGAGCCGCGAGGTGCGCCTCACCGCGGCCCTGCCGCGGGAGGCGATCCGCGTGCTGACCGCCAGCGACCGGCCGATGTTCGTTCCGATCGCGGTTGTCAGCATCGGCACCCGCGACGGCGCGGTGCAGACGGGGCAGGCCTTTGCGATCGGCATCGAACGGCCCGGCTCGGGCAAGCTCGCGCCGTTCTGGCTCGATGGCCCGTCGCGCATGTACAACAGCGTCGCGGCGCTGGCGCAGGGGGCGGCTGTGGAACGCTAAGCCCTTTGTCAGGCTCGCGGCGCCCCATTTGGGCGCCTCAGGGTCAGTCGAAAGGATAGGTTCGCACGTTCCTTGGCAGGGGCGTCCCAGCGTCTTTGGGATGTTCCACCCGCGCGTCGATCGCTTCCACGATGGCCTCGATCGTCGCCGCATCCGGGTGGTGGCCCGCACCTTCCACCACGAAGGCGGCTCCAGGCTTGTGCGCCTCGCGCGCCGCCCGGTAGAGTTGATTGCCCTCGGAGGCGGGCACCGTGTCGTCCGCGGACCCGTGGATCAGGAACAGGGGCTCGTCCAGGCACTTCACGCCGGCGAGGTTGTCGAACCGGTCGCTGACGAACGCTCGCGCAATGCGCGGGGCCATCGCGCGCAGCCGAGTAAAGGTGCCGACGGTGATCAGCGCGTCGAGGTGGTGGTGCTGTGCGACCCCGAACGCGACGCCGCCGCCCAGGCTGTGGCCGATGACGAACAGGTGGTGCCCCGCGGCCAGCTTGTCGGCCTCCGCGTAGAACGCCTCTGCATCGGCCTCCAGTCCCTTCTCGTCGGGGCGGCCGGGGTTGCCCGCATAGCCGCGATATTCCGCCGCGACGACGCCGTAGCCGCGTGCGATCAGCGGCGCGAACCACGCCAGGGTGCTCGCCGCCGACGAGGCATTGCCGTGAAAGACGAGCAGGGTGGGGTGATCGTCCCGCGCCGGTACTTCGGCTCCCGTCAGCGTCAGCCCGTCACGCGTGGTGACGGTTACAAGTTTGGCACCGACCGGCAGGTCAGCCGCCGTCAGGGGCGCATGCGGCGGGCGATAGATGCGGTCGTGGATCGACTGGCTCATGGTAGGCGCGGCGACCACAAGGAGGAGTGACATGAGGGCGACGATCCAACGCATGGCCGCATACTAGCGCCGCACGCGCAACAAAAAAGGGCGACCCCAATGGGGCCGCCCTTCTTCTGTCGATGAAGCCCGAGCTTACTTGACGTCGACGGTCGCGCCGGCGGCCTCAAGCTGCGCCTTGATCTTGGCGGCCTCGTCCTTGTTGACGCCTTCCTTGACGGCCTTGGGAGCACCCTCGACCAGCGACTTGGCTTCGGTCAGGCCCAGGCCGGTGATGGCGCGGACTTCCTTGATGACGTTGATCTTCTTGCCACCGTCGCCGGTGAGGATCACGTCGAACTCGGTCTGCTCTTCGGCAGCCGGAGCAGCGGCGCCGCCGCCACCAGCGGCCGGGGCAGCAGCCACGGCAGCGGCGGCCGAAACGCCCCACTTCTCTTCAAGCATCTTGGACAGGTCAGCCGCTTCGAGAACGGTGAGCTGCGACAGCTGGTCAACCAGCGAGTTCAGGTCTGCCATGTTTCTTCCTTCCATGCGGAGCGAACGATGCGCTCCAAGTGTCAATCAACCAATGCTTTCGCACCACGCCCTCAGGCGTCGGCGTTTTCCTTCTCGGCATAGGCGCTGAGCACGCGGGCGAGCTGGGCCGCCGGTGCCTGCGCGATCGTGGCGATCTTCGTGGCGGGTGCCACGATGAGACCGACGATCTTGGCGCGCAGCTCGTCCAGCGACGGCATCGTCGCCAGAGCCTGCACGCCTGCTACGTCGAGAGCCGTCGCGCCCATCGCCCCGCCGACGATTTCGAACTTGTCGTTCGTCTTCGCGAAATCCACCGCCACCTTGGCGGCGGCGACCGGGTCAACGGAGGTGGCGAGACCGACCGGACCCGTGAGCTTGTCGCCCAGCGAGAGATAGTCGGTGCCGTCGAGCGCGATGATGGCAAGCTTGTTCTTCGAGACCTTGTAGGTCGCGCCGGCGTCCCGCATCCGGTTGCGCAGCTGAGTCGACTGCGCAACGGTCATCCCCAGGTTGCGGGTGACAACCACCACGCCGACCTCGGAAAACGTCTGCTTGAGCTCGGCGACGGCCGCGGCCTTTTGAGCACGATCCATGCCATTCTCCACGTTTGGGCCGAAAGGCATGCGCCTCCGGCCCGGTTACGAACCGGCGCACGCGAGATGCGACGCCGGCGAGTCCATCGATGGGGAATGGGAAGCGACACCCGCTAGGCGGGTGGCAGACCGAACGCTACGCAAGCGTACCGGTGAATTCCTTCTCCCCGTCTCGGCAGGACATTAAGCCGCGGCAAACCCGTGGCACCTGCTGTCTTGGACGGATGCCCGGCGGACGAGAGCCGACGGGACGAGCGCGCCAATACAGGCCTGACCCCGAAAGTCAACCGCGCGCGCTCGCTCGCCGAACAGGCCTGGCGAGGAACGAAGCCGGGCGGCATGCGTAACCCTTTCCGCATCAGCAAGGAGTTTAGCGGATGAAGCTTTTGACTATTCTCGCAGCAGCCGGCGTGGCGCTGGGAACCGTCGCCGTTCCGGCGGCCGCGCAGATGAATTCGCATACCACGACCGTCGTCACCAAGGTGCACGGGCCGGTGAAGCTCCTGCCTCATCACAAGCGCAAGATCTGCCGCATGACCACCTATCATCACCGCCGCACCAAGAAGTGCTGGTACCACTGAGTTAGCCTCGTGAGGCTCGGGCAGCGCCCGGGCCTCCGAACTCGTTTCTCAGCGCTTGCTGGTCAGCAGCCGGTCGAGTTCGCCCAAGAAGCGCGACCGATCCGCCTTGCTGAACGGCGCCGGGCCGCCGAGCTGGTCGCCACCGGCGCGAAGGTCGGCCATGATCGCACGGGTCGCGATCGCCGCCCCGATAGAGCTCATCGTGAAGGCCTTGCCCGTGGGGGATAGCACCGCCGCGCCCTTCTTGAGGCAGCGGTCGGCGAGCAGGATGTCGGCCGTCACCACCACGGAGCCAGGCGCTGCGGCTTCCGCAATCCAGTCATCGGCGGCGTCGAACCCGTCGCTCACCACCATCCGCTCGATCAGCGGGTGCGCCGGCACGCGCAGATGGCTGTTGCTGACCACCGTTACCGGCACCTCCAGCCGCCAGGCGACCTTGTAGATCTCGTCCTTCACCGGGCAGGCGTCGGCATCCACCAGGATGCAACGGCCCGAGTCGGCAACACCCGTCACGGCTTGCGACGCGGGCCGCCCTGACCCTGCGAAGATCCGCCGCGCCCAGGCCCGCCTTGCGAAGCTCCGCGGGGGCCGCGGTGCTGGGTTGGCGTGGCGCGATACGGCGCCTGGGCGGCGTTGCTTCTGCCCGCCGAAGGCCCGCGTGCGGGCGCGGGGCTCGGGCCGTTGGCAGCCTCGATGATCACGTCCTCCTCGCCATCCTGCGACTTGGCGGCCGCCTGTGCGAAGCGGCTCGCGACCCCGCGCGGGACCTGGAACTGCGTCTCAACCGCGCCGATCCGGATCGCGCCAACCTCGTTCTTGGTGATCTGTCCGCGGCGGCAGATCAGCGGCAGGATCCAGCGCGGGTCGGCATTCTGCCGCCGGCCGATGTTCATCCGGAACCACACGGTATCCTCGAACCCGGCACGGTGGCCGTTCTGCTCGGCCGCGGGCGCGGTGCTGCGATCGATTAGCTCCTCGGGCGCGGGCATGCTCGCGCGATGGGCGTGCACCAGCATCGCCGCGATCTCTTGCGGAGAACGCTGCGCCATCAGCTGCTCGCCCAGCGCACGGTCGTCGTCTTCGATCTCGACCGGGGCCAGCAACGCGGCAAGCAGCCGCTCGCGATCATGCTCGCGGATCGCCTCGGGCGTCGGCACCGGCACCCACTCGGCGTTGATGCGCGCGCCCTTCAGCATCATCTCGACCCGGCGTCGGCGCGGATAGGGGACGATCAGCACCGCCGTGCCCTTGCGACCGGCTCGGCCGGTGCGCCCGGAGCGGTGCTGCAACGCCTCTGCATCACGCGGCAGCTCGACGTGGATGACCAGGCTCAGGCCCGGCAAATCGATACCGCGCGCCGCCACGTCGGTCGCGACGCACACCCGCGCGCGGCGGTCGCGTAGCGCCTGGAGCGCCTGGTTGCGCTCGTTCTGCGAATGCTCGCCCGACAGTGCTACCGCCTGGAAACCGCGCTCGACGAGGCTGGCGTGGAGATGCCGGACGTTGTCGCGCGTGGCGCAGAACAGCATCGCGGTTTCCGCCTCGTGGAAGCGGAGGAGGTTGATGACCGCGTGCTCGATGTCCGAGGGTGCCACGGTCACCGCTTGATAGGTGATGTCGCCATGCCCGCGATCCTCGCCCACCGTGCTGATCCGCAGGGCGTCGCGCTGGTAGGTCTTGGCGAGCTGCACGATCGGTCGCGGCATGGTCGCGGAGAAGAGCAGCGTCCGACGTTCCGCCGGGGTCGCCCGCAGCAACGTCTCGAGGTCATCGCGAAACCCCATGTCGAGCATCTCGTCGGCCTCGTCGAGCACGGCTGCCCGCAACGCAGACAGGTCCAGCGCGCCGCGCTCGAGATGGTCGCGCAGCCGCCCCGGCGTGCCGACGACGATGTGCGCGCCATGGGAAAGGGCGCGTCGCTCGCGGCTCGCGTCCATGCCGCCGACGCAGGTCGCGATCCGCGCGTGGGCGTCAGCGTAGAGCCAGCTCAGCTCCTTGGCGACCTGCAGCGCCAGTTCGCGCGTCGGCGCGATGACCAGCGCCAGGGGCAGGCCCGGGGCCGGCATGGCGCCGTCGGCGATCAGCTCGTCTGCGATGGCGAGGCCGAACGCCACCGTCTTGCCCGAGCCCGTTTGGGCGGAGACGAGCAGGTCGCGCCCGTGCGCCTCGGGCGCGGCGACGGCGGCCTGCACCGGAGTGAGGTCTGTATATCCGCGCGCGCCGAGAGCGCCCGCAAGCATGGAAGGCAATGATGTAAAGGGCATAAGCGCCTGAAGATGGGGACGGGGAAGGCGGGAAACAACGCCGCAGGCGGCCGATGTCGCGGGAGCCCTAGCAGCCCCGCGATGAAAAGCCCATCGCCTGCATCAGGGCTCCAGCCCCACGCGTTTGCCGCGTTCCACTACCCGCGGGTTGATCCCCAGCGCCGCCGCGCGGTCCGCGGCCGCCTGCTCGGTCTTGCCTGCCCGCTGTTCGGCCACGCTGCGCGCGTAGAGCGACCAGGCGTTACGCGGCGCGCCCTTCACCGCCAGGTCATAGTCGGCAAGCGCCGCCGCCGTCTCGCCGCGCCTCAGCCGCACCAGCGCGCGGCTGTCGAGAAAGGCGGGGGTGCCGGGTCTCAGCTTGAGTGCCGCGTTGCAGTCGGCGAGCGCCTTGTCGAGCTCCTGCCCGAGCAGCCCGCGCGCCCAGCAGCGGCCGTTGAACGCGGTGGCGCGACTGCTGTCGTCTCCGTGCGTCTTGAGCCACAGGTCATAGTTGGCGATCGCGCCCGCGTGGTTGTCCGTCTCGTTGAACAGGGCTGCCAGCGTCAGCCGCTTGTCGGAGGAGGGCGCGAGGTTCCGGTCTGCGGCGGCAAGGTCGTCCGCCGCTCCCGCAATGTCATTGCGGGCCACGTGCATTTGCGCGCGCACCAGCCGCGCGTCGGCATCGTTGGGCGATAGCGCGACCGCCCTGTCGAGATCGGCCCCGGCGAGGAGCGGCTGGCGATTGGCGAGGTGAGCCATGCCGCGCTGGTAGACGTAGCGCCCGTCTGCGGGGGCGAGCTTCACCGCCTTGTCGAAGTCCGCCAGCGCCTCTTCGAGCTTGCGGTTGGAGGCGAAGACCGCGCCGCGGCGGCTGTAGCCCTCTGCATCGGTCGGCTCGGCCGCCTTGTCCGAAAGGTCCAGCTTTTCGCCCGCAGCAGTCACCGCGCCGCGCGGGGTCAGCCCGAACATCGGGCCGCCTTCATAGGTTATGTACATGGTCCGGGTGGCATTGGATACGAACACGCGGTGCGTCAGGAAGAAGTCGGCGCCGATCAGCATGTCGCCATTGCCCAAGTCGACGTCGGACATCCGGATCTTGGGCCGACGGATCGCCTCGCCGCCGATGTCGATGCTGTCGAACGTCGCCACCCAAGAGCGGACCAGCCGCGATCCCAGCCCGCCGCCGAACCCCGCCGCGACCACGCCGGGGGAATCCGGCGTTATCCCCGCGCGCTTGGCCGCCGCGAGCGACAGCATCGACGTTTCCGCGCCGGTATCGAAGACCGCGCGGATCTTGGTGCCGTTGAGCATCACGGTGCCGATCGTGTGCGGCTTGAACGGGCCGTTGCCGGCATCAAGCAAGGGGATGATCGTGACCGGCCTGCCGGCCGCCCAATAGGCGAGGGTGACCTTGCCGCAGCCCTTGGTCCTCATCAGCCGCACCGCGCCGTGCGGCAGGTCGTACTCCACATCGGCGAACCCGAGGATGTTCTGCCCGATCAGCCCGGCCGTACCGGTGTCGCTGCCGCCGACGATGAACTCGGACTTCGGAAGGGGTATGCCGGCGAGCGAAAAGCTCTTGGCGGTGGCCAGCGCGGCCGATGCGTCGCCGCCGATGCCGTGAATGCGGAACGACGGCGGCAGCGATTTGACGGGCAGCGCGAACTCCGCCGCCGTCGCCTTGGACACCGTGCTGTAGAAGGCGCCGCTATCGAGAATGAAGCGCGCGTCCTTGTCGCCGAACTTGGCTGTCACCATCGGCCGGCGACCCGCCATCGTGACCGGCAGTTCGGCGAGCTTGCCGACCTGGCACGCGGCCGCTGCCGGGCAGGGCGCGGCGACCGCGGCGAGAGCAAACACCAGCGCACGTCCGTCCAAGGCAAGCCTCCCAACGTTGCCGCTTCGGCGGCTCCTCCCGTCGCGTCAGGGTAGCCGGATGCCACCCGGAGGCAAGCACCGGCTGATCTACGTGCCCCGCGGATCACCGCCGCTCGAGGTCGCGCAGATCGCGGCCTCGGGTCTCGGTGCCGAACAGCGCGACGAGAAGCAGCGACAGCGCCGTCGGCACCATGATCAGCGCGGCCACGACACCCATCGGCGGCACCCGCTCGGCGATGCTCAGGCTCTGCGCGAGGAGGCCGCCTCCCTTGGTGCAGGCTGCAACCCACCCGGTCGCGCGGCCGCGCACGGCGAGCGGCACGCTCTCCGCCGCATAGGGCAGCAGGATGGCGATGATCCCGTTCGACCCGACGATCAGCAGCGCGACCGGCCATACCGGGCTGCCGGCTCCGGCGGTTTCGAGCCGCAGCACCAGCAGCAGGCCAGCCAGCGTCACCGCCACCATCGCCGCGAGCGACCACTTGCTGCTCCACCGGCTGTACAACAATGCCGCCAGGAACACGGTCGGAAAGGCGATCAGCGCTGATTCGGCGAGCATCCTGCTGGACAGCGCAACCGAATAGCCCTTGGCGACCAGATCGGCGGGAAGCCACAGCAACAGGCCGAAGTTCACGGTGCCCCAAGCCAGCGCGCAGACGCTGAGTGCGGCGATCTTGGCGAAGAGCCGCGCGTCGGTCAGCGCCGCATGGTTCGGTCGGGCGGAGGGCATGCGCTCGGGGGACGTGCGCTCGCGGGACGGGGCCTCGCGATGCGAGCCGAATTGCCGCATCACCGCCTCCGCCTCGCGAACGCGTCCGCGCGCGAGCAGGAACTTGGCCGATTCCGGAATGAATGCGCCGAGCAGCACCAGCGTGAGGCCGGTCGGGAGGTTGACCAGCCACAGGATGCGCCAGCCGAACACGGGCTGCAGAAGCGCCGACACCCCGCTTGCGGCGAAATAGCCGCCCACGGCACCGAGGCCACCCACCAGCACCAGCGCCCAGCCGCGGTGCCGGTTCGGCATCATCTCGGCGAGTAAGGCATAGGTGACCGGCAGCATGCCCCCCGCCGCCAGCCCCATCATGAAGCACATGCCCACGTTCCACGCGAGGCTGGGCATCGCGCCGCAGATGGAGGTGCCGACGAACATCACCGCCGACAAAAGGATGGAGGCTTTTCTGCCATAGATGTCGGCGATCACGCCCCACAGGAACGAGCCGGCGACGGTGCCGACCAGCGCGGAGAACGGCACCAGGCTGACCGTCGTCCTGGGCACGCCATATTCGCTCACCATGCCGGGCACGGTGAAGCCGAGCGAGGCGGGTTTCATCACGTCGATCACCAGCGCGACCACCAGCACGATCATCAGCCGCCAATGCTGCCAGCCGAGCGGCGCATCCTCCGGTGCGGCGACGACGATCTCCGCCGCTGCGGCACGCTGTGCCGCGATCTCACGTGGCAGCAAGCCATAGCCAGCGACCGCGACCCCTGCGACGATCAGCGCCATGCCGGCGATCATGCCGGCCCCCATCGGCATACCTGCCAGATGGTAGTGCGTCGCCCGTCCCATCAGGAACATCGGCAGGTGAGCGATCACTCCGGCCGTGACCGCAGCGCAACCGAGCACGAACGCCCAGATTGCCTGCCGGTCGGAAAGCACGCTCGATCGTTGCGGTCTCAGGTGGTCCATGCCGCGGGCTTACAGCGCGTGCGCGGCGGCGGCCAGCGGGGCACATCTACGCCCACGCGAGGTTGACGTCGACTTGCGTGCGACCGAACCCGAGCCCGCGCGTTGCCTCGCCATATCCTCTCCGCAAAGGCCGCGCCCATGTCTCTACCCGCTTCCCCCGTCTGGTTCATCACCGGCTGCTCCACCGGCTTCGGCCGGGACTTGGCAAGGCTGGTTCTGGAGCGCGGCTGGCGTTGCGTGGTCACCGCGCGCGGCAAGGAGCGCGTTGCCGATCTCGTCGAGACCGCCCCCGATCGCGCGTTGGCGCTCGATCTCGATGTGGCCGACATGGCGCAGATCGATGCGGCGGTTGCGGCGGCCAGCGAACGCTTCGGCCGCATCGACGTGCTCGTCAACAATGCCGGCTACGGCTACCAGTCGACCGCCGAGGAAGGCGAGGAAGCCGCCATCCGCGCCCAGTTCGATACCAACGTCTTCGGCCTGTTCGCAATGACCCGCGCGGTGCTGCCGCTGATGCGCGCGCAAGGCAGCGGCCACGTCGTCAACTTCACCTCGGTCGCCGGGTTGGTCGGCTTTCCCGGCTCCGGCTATTACGCGGCGTCCAAACACGCGGTTGAGGGATGGTCGGACTCGCTCCAGGCGGAAGTGCAGCCGCTCGGCATTCACGTTACCTGTGTAGAGCCCGGGCCGTTCCGCACGGACTGGGCCGGCCGCTCGCTGCACCAGACGCAGACGCGGATCGACGCCTATGCCGACACCGCCGGCAAGCGCCTGGAAGGGACGAAGGCCTATAGCGGCACCCAGGCCGGGGACCCCGTTCGCGCCGGCGAGGCGATCATCGCCGCCGCCGAAGAGGCGCGGCCGCCGCGCCATCTCGTCCTCGGGCGCTTCGGCTACGATGCCGTCACGGCCAAGCTCCAGGAGCGGCTGGACGAGATCAAGGCGCATCGCGACCAGGCGCTCGGGGCGGACTTTCCCGAGCCCGTCACCGCCTGAGCCGGCGTTTACCCGGCGGCAAGGCCTCGCGGGTTATCGTGCCCGCGAGGAGCGACCTATGGCCACCCAATTGAAACCCGAATTCGTCCAACGCCCGCCGCGCTGGGACGTCCACGGCGACATCGTCATCGTCGACGACATCGGCCGCGAATTGCAGGCGCAGCTGTGGAACATCTCCAACGGCGGCTTCGCGGCCGAGTGCGAGGAGAAGCTCAAGATCGGCGCGATCATCGCTGTCGAGCTGCCGATCCTCGGCCAGGTGCGCGCCGAAGTCCGCTGGGTGCTCGGCTGGCGCTTCGGCGCGATGGTCCTCCCCGCCTGAGCGATGCCCACGAAAAAGGGCCGGGATCGCTCCCGGCCCTTTTCGTTTCGCCAGACGTGGAAGGCGCTTACGCCCCTGCCACTTCCGCCGTGTCGACCCGGATACCCTGACCCATGGTCGAGGACACCGCGATCTTCTTGACGTACTTGCCCTTGGCGCCCGACGGCTTGGCCCGCACGACGGCATCGACCAGCGCGTCGAAGTTGCGACGCAGGTCCTCGGCCGGGAACGACGCCTTGCCGATCCCCGAGTGGATGATCCCCGCCTTCTCGACGCGATACTCGACCTGGCCGCCCTTGGCGTCCTTCACGGCCTGAGCCACGTTCATGGTGACGGTGCCGAGCTTCGGGTTCGGCATCAGCCCCTTGGGGCCGAGCACCTTGCCGAGCCGGCCGACCACGCCCATCATGTCCGGCGTCGCGATGCAGCGGTCGAAGTCGATGGTGCCGCCCTGGACGAGCTCCATCAGGTCCTCAGCGCCGACCACGTCGGCACCCGCCTCGCGAGCCTCGTCCGCCTTGGGGCCGCGGGCGAACACGCCGACGCGCACCGTCTTGCCGGTGCCGGCGGGCAGCGTCACCACACCGCGGACCATCTGATCGGCATGCCGCGGATCAACGCCCAGGTTGAGGGCGACTTCGATGGTTTCGTCGAACTTGCTGGTCGCGCCCTGCTTGGCGAGGGTGATCGCCTCGTCGATGGCGTGGAGCTGTTCGGGATCGATCGTCCAGGTCTTCTGCTTCTTGGTCAGCTTTGCCACGGTCTTAGCCCTCCACCACTTGCAGGCCCATGGCCCGTGCGCTGCCTTCGATGATCTTCGTCGCCGCCTCGATGTCGTTGGCGTTGAGGTCCTTCATCTTGGTCTGCGCGATCTCGGAAAGCTTGGAGCGGGCGATGGTGCCCGCGGAGACCTTGCCCGGCTCCTTGGAGCCCGACTTCAGGCCTGCGGCCTTCTTGATCAAGAAGCTCGCCGGCGGCGTCTTGACCTCGAAGGAGAATGAACGGTCGGCATAGACAGTGATGCGGGTGGGCAGCGGCGTGCCCTTGTCCATGTCGGTGGTCTGCGCGTTGAACGCCTTGCAGAACTCCATGATGTTGACGCCGCGCTGACCCAGCGCGGGGCCGATCGGCGGCGCGGGCTTGGCGTCGCCTGCAGGGACCTGCAGGTTGATATAGCCGGTAATCTTTTTTGCCATGTCACTGTCACTCTGTAGTGGCTGCAGGCGCAACAGCGCCCCGCCGGTTCAAGTCGAGCGGTGGTAGCGGCGAGCCCCGAGGCCAGCCTCCCGCAAGGTTCCATCGCTGTGTTCGGTGGAAGCGCGGGCGCATAGCCGATCGCGTGCGCGCTTGCAATGTTCGAGAGGCGGCAGACGGGCGCAACCGCTTGAGCTCGGTGGTCGGCCTGTCGTTCTTGGCCCAACTTACCGTTCGAACGCCCCCAGATCCGGCGCGCGCCCGTGGAAGGGCAACCCCGCATCCACCCCTGCGTCGATCAAGTCGCTGCCTCTCGCGAGGTGCATGGAGCGCACCGCCGGCAGGCTGCCATCGGGCTGGCGCGGGGCGTCCCAGCCGGTGGTGGCGGTGCCGGTGAAGTCCGCGTCGGTGACGGTCACCGGCAGCGTCCAGGAATTCGCGGCCGCATCCGCGCTCATGTTGAGCGTCGGCGTGCCTCCGTAGGCGAGGTTGTTGCGCAGGTGGCCGAGAGGGACCGGCTCGCCGTTCGGGCCAATGCCGAGCATGTTGTAGTCGTGCGGATTGTCGAAGCTGGTGTTGTTCAGGTAATCATTCGGCACCGGGTGGTGGTTGGCGTAGATGCCGGCCGAGCGGTTGTTGAACGCCACCGACAGGCGCAGAGTGTGCTTGGCGCCGTGCGGCTCGTAGGTGAGGCCGTAGCCGCCCATCTTGAAGCCGTTGCCGTTGCCGCTCGGGGTCATGGTGCCGGGCAGGAAGCCGTTCTGCCACGCCCAGCTCCCCTCGATCGTCACCGACGAATAGGCGTGGATGAGGTCAAACCCGTCGTCGCTGTTCATCCACGCGCGGCAGCCGCGGAAGACGTTGCCGGGGTTGCCCGCCTTGATGTGGCCGCCGAAGCCGTCGCCGCTCTCGCCGGCGCCGTTGGAGGTGAGCGGATCGTAATTGTGGTGCGAATCGCTGTTGAGGATGAGGTTGTCGGCGCCATCGGCGAGGAACAGGCCGGCGCCCATGATGTGGTGGATGTCGAGCTGCTCGATGACGTTGTGGCTGCCGTTGATCCACACGCCCCAGGATTCGTGGTTGAGTCGGTTGTGCTGGGGCACGCCCTTCACTTCCAGCCCCTTGAGATGGAGATGGTCGGCGGCGACGGTGATGCCCTTGATGCGGCAGTCGTCGGGCATGGCGGCGAAGTCGAAGACGGGGCGCTCGCCGGGATAGGCCCAGTAGCGGATCGGCGCGCCGGCGCGCCCGCTCTTGGTGAGCAGGATCGCGTCGACCACGCTGCGCTGGGTGGCGCAGGTGTTGGTGCCGTGGGTGTAGGTGTAGGTGCCGCCCCGGAAAAGGATCGTGTCGCCAGGAGCGGCCTCGGCCTGCGCCTTCGCGAAGGTGGCCCACGGGGCGGGGCGGGTGCCGGCGGCGGCGTCGTTGCCGGTCGGGGCGACGTAGTAGGTGGCGGCGGTGGCCGGGGTGGCCGCAGCGAGGAGCGCCACGAGGGGGAGGACTGGAAGGTGCTTCATTCGCTCGCTCCGGCGCTGCGCGGGTTTGGCGTGCGCGTAGCGGGGCGGTGGGGGAGGGGCAACGGGGGGGGG
>Ga0210040_10002480_pt1 | contig 25957 bp, 18 predicted proteins | sample CryGeyCG12114_NA_FD_185462 | JGI IMG/M metagenome (GOLD analysis project Ga0210040, IMG submission 185462) | Groundwater microbial communities from aquifer - Crystal Geyser CG19_WC_8/21/14_NA (SPAdes) (version 2) | ecosystem: Environmental > Aquatic > Deep subsurface > Groundwater | place: USA... | reverse complement strand
GAAAGGTTGACCTACAATACGCCAGCGTTTGGAAATATGGAGCTACTAAGTAGCGAATGCCTATATGCTACTCTATAATCTCAATAAGCAGTTCAAATATATCTTGTGTTGTTGGGCAAATGCAAACGTGAAAACCTTCTAAAAATAGCCTCAAGCGACTTTTTTCAACTACCACACAAGCTATCTATACACTTACTACACAACCGTATACTGCTTTTACAGGTCAAAAGCAGCATCTACAAACTAGCTCATACACATTGGGAGCAGCTAAAAAACAATGCGTTTCTATGAAGTTTGAGGAAAAAAATTTAACAAATATTCTATGATGTCGAAAACGTTTGCGGACAAACTACAAAGAAAGTGTTTGATGCGTTTTATCCTGCTCAGGTAGCGAGTCTTCCACCCCAGTTTCGTTTGTATCAAGTAATAAGCTTGTCCAACTTTCCTGCTCGTCATAATCAGGCGCATGCTCGCGGCGGCGCATAGCGTCCGTTACTTTCTGACTGAAACTCCAACAGGTTCCTTGCCGCAAATCCAGTATCCTCGACAACTCCTGCGACGAATAGTTACCGTGGTGTGTATGGAGCAGGAACACCGCATAGAAGGCTTTCACGATTGAAAACTTACATTTCTGGAACAGAGTGTATGCCGTAGCCGATTCCACGTAACGACACTTCGTACAACGCAGGGAATGAGCCTCACGGCCGTCGCAGTACTTTTCATGGCCGCAGCGGCGGCAGCGGTAGCCGTTTGCCCATTTCAATTCGGCTAAATAGGTTAAGCAGGCTTCTTTATCTGGGTAGATTTGGCTGAATGCGCCAAAATCCACTTCCCGCGAAAGTACTCGAGCTTCCTGAGCCTGCTGTAGATCGTGTTGTAGTTCTGCATTCAACTTCTCAATGGCAGATGATTGCAGCGCTAACAGCCGGTTTGCCTGTATCAGCTCCCTATTTTGTGCGGCAATTGTTTCGCTCTGGTAACGCAACTCTTCGGTCCGCCTGGCCACCTGGGCTTCCAGATCCGTGTTGAGTTGGTCTTTTAGTTGCTGATTTTGCTGCAACTGATCTACTAGCTGGCTCTGCGCATGCTGACGCTTGCGCAGTTGTTTCACCAGTCGTTCCTGCGCCCGAATAGTGGCATCTTTGATAGCCTTGATTTTATCACCCAACGCATACGATAGTACCGCTATTTCCAGTACAAAGGCCACGTTCATGCTGTATACCGTGAAGGTATTGGTGAGAGTGTGGATACCCAACTTACGCAGAATCAGGAGCAGCACGCTGATTGCCACAAAGCTATGAGCAACCAGGAAGAGCAATGCCGGCCGAAAGCCGCGTTGGTATATTCGCACGGCCAAATAATACACCATGGTATAGGGCAGAGGGTAGAGCCAGAAGCCTAGCCCCGAGCGTATTACCAACGCATCAAGCAGCAGTAAGGCAGCACTACCTAGCACTACCCGACGCACCCACGCGTCGTAGTGCGGCAGGCGCTCAGGGGAATCCAGGAACTGCCGAGCATAGTAGCTGAATGTGAGTAGCAGCAGCACCGGCGCTACAGCATTTATCAACTGGTTTAACCAAGGTAGAGCGGGCCATAAGTATTGAAATCCCAACCCATCTTCGGATAAGAACACCAAGCTACAACTCAGTACATACGCTACATAGCGCAAGTACATTTGCTCTTGTATGAAGAGGTAGATGCACAGATTATAGACGACCATAATCAGCAGCACTCCATAGAATATCCCTAGCAGTCCGTATTCACGCTGAAAGTGATTGGCTAGCACTGTCTCGTTGCGCAATCGGGCCAAGAACGCTGTTTTGGAATCAGACTGCAAGCGCAAATAGTACGTATGCGTTTGGTTAGGTGCTACTTGCAGCCTAAATAGAAAGTTTTTGTAGAAATAAGGACGGCTATTGAACGGCAGATTTGAGCCTGTGCGTGCACGTGGGAAACTATCGTCGTCCTGATAGAAAAGGATGTTGTTGATATGCGAATCCAGCAGCTCCAAATACCAGTGACGCTCTGCTTGTTCGGCATCGTGCAGAGTTAGGCGCAGCCAGTAGGCCGCAGCAGTGTGCTGAATGTTGGTAGCCACCTGATTACCTGGCACAAAGCGCCGGGCCCAAACTGAGCTACGTACATCTCGGATACTCAGGCGACCAGTCGCGTCTTCCAGTACACTGTATGAATCTGGGGTAAGAAACAATTCGTCTACGTTGGTTGTGATGTGCAGCGTGTCTTCGTGCACAGCGCCACGGCTGGTCAGGCTACTACTTATCAGCCCCAGCAATAGCCACAGACGCAACATGGCAACCTTGGCTAACTGACGAAATGCAGGGTAGTAACAGAACATAGCTTCTGGTTTTCAGGAAATTACCCACTTAATATGCTACTTGCCGCTCTTCGCCGAAGCAGTGGCCGGGTTAAACCTCAGCCAGCGCAAGCGGGCGCCCGGCTTCGATACGTACACCCGTAGAGTGTGCTGCCCAACTGGTAGATAGGCCGTGGTTGTGGACAGAGTAGACCAAGTGGTAGTGGTTGCAGCCGGAATAGTGAGGGTTGCAATGGGCTCATTGGCGAGTTTCAGCTGAAGCTCGGCAGCAGTAACCCCTGGATTTGCTACCCGCGCCTGCAACGTATAACTACCTGACTGTTTAATATTTACAGTATACTGCAACCATTCTCCAGCCGTCATGTGCTGCACGGCCAATACCGGGGTGGCATCGGTATCATGAGCAACACCGATATCAACGCCGTCGTTGCGGCCAGCACCACCCAGATTCCACCGATCAGGCCGTCGAAAATCAGTTTTCTGGTACAGGCTATCTTGGTAGGCTATTCCCGCCCTACCCATGTCGTAGTCGATGGCAGTAATAGTGCCCGGCACCGTGAGAATGGCGTAGGGTTTGGTAGCCAGCGTACCTGGCTGACGCAGCAGTGCGTCGAGTACGTCGCGGTTGGGCTCGCAATTGCGAAACTGGATGTTATGCAACATATTAGCCCGGCCAGCAGACGTTAGAATAGAGCCATAGGGTTGGATATTGAGCAGGCTGGTTGTACCTGCCACCCGCTTTACGTTCCAGTGGCACCACCCTATGTTCCGTTCGTTTAGTACCTGGGCTGCGGCCGCCAGCCACTCGTTGGAGTTTTCGCCCGTCTCTCCTACCCACACCGGTACTTGCCACCGCTCGCGAAAAGCTACTAAATTGTGAATTAGGTTAATCTGATTTGGATTATCATCGCCTACGTCCGGGTTATTGGTGCACCAATAGCGGTGCGCATTGTACACTAAGTTTGTTTTGTCTTTGACTAGCAGCTTGTCGGGCGTCAAATTGGTGTACTCGTTACCATAGCCATTCCCTTCCAGCATAATCAAGTGCTTATCATTCTGCTCCCGAATGGCTGTAATCAGGCGGTTATATAGGATTTTTGCTTCCGAGTTGTTGCCGGCCATGCCGTGCGCTGTATCCATGCCATGTGGTTCATTAAGAACATCGTACATAGCCACCCAAGGCTCCTGACGGTAGCGTGCCGCCAGTTTCTGCCATAGGCGTACAGTAACATCCTGATAGATGAGCCGGCCTTTGGCGTCGCGGCGCTTCCACAAATCCAGTGGGACAAGACCGTCGTTGATGTTGCGGTCGGCACCTTGTCCACCGGGTGCCGCGTGCAAGTCGAGAACTACATATAGTTTATTGGCTTTGCACCACGCCAACAGCTTATCAATATATTGAAAACCATCTAGTTGTTCTGGGTTGACAAATAACTGGTTCGCATCATACCACTTAGATAATGCGGCTACGTAGGCGGGCATGTTACTCGCTTGGTCCAGTGCTTGCTCACGTAATCGGCGCTGCGCAGTGGTCAGGAACAGGTCGTAGTGCATGGGCAGGCGCACACAGTTAAAGCCTTGCGCCGCAATGAAATCGATATCAGCTTTGCTAATGAAACCGTCGCGATACTGTTGGTAAAATTTCTCTACTTCAGCCGCCGACGAAGTGCGTCGCATTGCTCGTTTAATCCGACCCTGCGCATTCAACGTGTCAGTACCCAGCATATAGCTTTCCTGCAAAAGCCAGCCACCCAACCCTACCCCTTTCAATACAACTTCTTTCCCTTGTCCATCAACAATGCTCGTACCCTCAGCCTGTAGAATAGCCTGTGCCCAACTAGATGTACTAAGCAAGAACAACAAGCCCGCGAGAAAGCTACTCCGTGACCGTAACAGAACCGGCAATAATTGATGGGAGCATGTGGCCATAGCGGAGTGGGTTATGTAGGAGGGCGGATTGCCTGCTATACCCCATACCAAGTGGCAGAGTCAACATGATGTGCTCTGCACACTCATGATGCTTGTAGTATTGTCCAACTACAACGTTTGCGTTGCTTGAAGCAGTACGCTATTTAAGCGCAACTAATTTATTGGGGAGGCTGTCAAATATAGAGAGAGCCAGCCAGTAAATGCAAACTATAAATAGCCCTCTAACGCCTTGAAAATGATATTATCAGCTTAGACACAATGCAGCTTATACGTTTACTACACACGCCATAACACCTTTTATTTACCCCAATGAGTCTTTATATCTAAGATTAGTGTGTTAAGAGCATTTAAAAAACAATAGGAATAGCCATATGAAAACCAGATGATTCTCAATCTTACTAAATCGATTGCGTAAACCAGTTGCTATCTAATTTATGGCTTCCCTCTTTACGTCCTGAGCAATTGCCCTATCCCGAATAGGATTGTAAAGGCCAGTGTACTCATAGCCATTTGCTTTAATAGCGGATCTAGTTGTTTGGAATCCTGCCGTTGCCACACCAGCCAGCCATTACGCCCCAGTAGTGGGGCAGATAATACAAATAACCATTGCCAGGGTGATGCATAAGTTAGCGCTACATATACTATAGCGCAAGCAAAGCCTAGCACCAGCAGCAGCCAATGGTAGCGACGGGCTGCTACAGCACCCAGCCGTACCGGCACGGTAATCTTTCCTGCCAGCTTATCGGAGCGGATGTCGCGAATGTTGTTGACGTTGAGCACAGCCGTAGCGAAGCAGCCTAGGGTAGCGGCCGGCAGGAGTACTGGCAGTGGCAACACTCGTGCTTGTAAGTAATACGTACCGCACACACCTACCAAGCCAAAAAACAGGAAAACCGACACGTCACCCAGGCCAGCGTACCCGTAGGGTTTGGACCCAGCCGTATAATTAATAGCTGCCCAAATAGCGGCCAGCCCCAGCACAAAGAAGCTAATCGTAATCCACATAGCGGCTAGGCCCAGCGCTACCCATAGCAGCGTAATGCCCACCGCCAATGATAATGCCCCGAAGAGCAGCATTCCGCGCTTCATCTGAGCAGGCGTGATGTGGCCTGCTTGAACGGCCCGTTGCGGCCCTTCGCGGTGGATACTGTCGGCACCATTCTGCGAGTCGCCATAGTCGTTGGCGAGGTTACTCAGAATTTGCAGCAGAATGGTTGTGAGAACCGCCAAGATGAAGACACTACCCCGAAACTGCCCGTGGGCAGCGGCCAGAAAACCACCCGTTAGAATGCTAGCCAACGACAGTGGCAGAGTACGTGGCCGAAAAGCCGAAAACCAGGCTTTGGCAGGACTAATAGGTCCCGAAGGTGTAGCAGAAACAGGAACAGCCATTTCGCAGGAAATACGAGGTAAATAAGGAGTTATGCCTTCGGTTCAATAGCGGCGATAGAGGTAGCATTCAGTTCCGAAAAATCATGAATAACCTGATCAGCCTGACTAAGGTCTTGCATAGCCGAATGCTCACTATTATAGCCAATGCAATAAATACCCGCTGCCTTGCCAGCCGCAATGCCGTTGGTAGAGTCTTCGATGATAATGCATTCCTGCTTCGAGCCCACAGCCAGCGACGCAGCGTGTTCAAAGATGGCCGGATCGGGCTTGGAGTAGGTGAAGTCTTCGCCACTAATCACGTGCTCGAAGTAGGGATACAGCTCAAACCGCTTCATCACCCGGCCAATGGTACCTTTCGAGGCCGATGAGGCCAAAATCAATTGGAAATTATGCGCGTGTAAATCCTCAATCAATTCACGAACGGTGCCCAGCAGGTACAAATCGGGCTTTTCGTCGAAGGCACGGTTGAAAAACTCCCGCTTGCGCGCCATCAACTCATCAATACCATCCGTTAGTCCGTATTGGTTCTTGAGCTGCTGGTATACGTTTTGGGTGGATGAACCAGTAAACTTGGCGTATTCCGTATCGGACACCTCAATGCCCAGTTCTGCAAAATGCCTAAAAAAGGCATAGCGGTGTACGGGCTCCGTATCCACGATTACCCCATCCATATCAAAAATGACCGTCCGTATCATAGTAGAAAATTCTTTGGTACCCACAGCCACGAAGGTAGGTAGCGGTAGAACATAAAATAGTCATTCCGGGCTGCAAGGAGTGAATACACTCGTCTTGCAGCCCGGAATGACTATTTGGCTATTGCTTTATTTCAGAATAGCCGCTACCAGTTCGTCGCTCATTGGCTTCACTTTGGAAGGGTAGAAAGCTACTACGTGGCCTTTTTCATCCACCAGGTATTTGCAGAAATTCCAGGTAGGCGCGTCGCTTACAGCGCCGTTCTTCGACTTGTCGGACAGGAACTTATACAGCGGTGTAGCATCGTCGCCCTTCACGGCCACAGTGCTAAACAGCGGAAACGTAACGCCGTAGTTTTTCTCGCAGAACGCGGCTACCTCCGTATCAGAATCCAACTCCTGGTTGAAGCTATCGGAGGGAAAACCCAGTACTACCACTTTGCCAGCATATTTCTTCGACAGCTCCTCCAGCTCCTTATACTGCGGAGTGTAGCCACATTTCGAGGCTGTATTAACAATCAGGATTTTCTTGCCCTTGTACTGATTCAGCTTCACTTCCTTACCGTCAATGGTTTTCACAGTGTAATCGTACACGGTGCCGGGGGCAGCGGGAGCTTCGGTCATGGCAGGGGTAGGGTTGGTGGCAAAAGTAGCAGCCGAAAGACCGGCAACGGCCAGCGCGCCCAGCAAAAACAACGACGGGATTTTCATCTTAATGGGGTAGAAGAAGGTGGAGAGCTACCAGCAAACCGCTACACTGGCGTAATGGTTTCGGCGGAAGAAGATACGCAATTGTTATGGTTACTGGTTCTACCAGGCTCCGCTTTGCTAGACTACGTCTTGGCGGGTCTTGTCAGCCACTTCTCTACCTGCACAGGCTGATAGGTAGCCAGTTGGTCGAGCAAAGCAGATGGTGTTTCGGCTTGTAAAAGTTGCTGGCGGTTTTCGGCGCGCAGGAAGCCTTCGTTTACCATATGGTCGAGGGCGCGGAGCAGATGGGTATAGAAACCGTCCACATTCAGCACGCCGATAGGCTTGGGATGCAGCCCCAGTTGCCCCCAGGTCAGCACCTCAAACAGCTCCTCCAGAGTACCATAGCCGCCTGGCATCGCCACAAACCCGTCGGCCAGGTCGGCCATCAGTAGCTTGCGCTCGTGCATAGATTTTACTACGTGCAGCTCCGTTAGGCCCAGGTGCGCCAGCTCTTTATCGGCCAGGAAGTCGGGAATAACACCAACGGCGCGGCCGCCGTGTTGTAGTACGCTGTCGGCCACAGCGCCCATCAGCCCTACCCTACCACCACCATAGACCAATGTAAGGTCGCGTTCGGCCAGCACACGGCCCATTTCGTGGGCTTGCTGTTGATAGATGTCGCTGGCGCCGGCATTGGCACCGCAGTATATTGCTACAGATTTCATGGGTAGAGTATTGATAATCAGGCTTCAGAACGTCCTTTCGACCTCTTTGCTTGATGCGCAGAATAGTCGTGATGCGCAGAATAGTCAAAATGACGTTCAAACCGGAAGCAACTAATAGCTTACATCCGCTCAGGCACCTGAATACCTAATAGCCCCATGCTGGCTTTGATAGCACCTGCTGTTTGAGCCGATAGTGCCACTCGGAACGCTTTTTTTGTTGCATCCGACTCACCAAATACCGGTACTTCAGTGTAGAAGCGGTTGTACGCTTTCGCAAGGTCGTAGGCGTATTGGGCCACAATAGCCGGCGAGTAGATGCGGGCGGCTTCCGTTACCACAGCGGCGTAGCGGGCGAGTTCCTGCACCAATTCTTGCTCGGTAGGATGCAGCTCGGCGAGGTCGCTCAGTTCGGCTGTTTCACCGATGCCTTGCTCAGCTGCCTTACGCCGTATGGCCGAAATACGGGCGTGCGAGTACTGGATGAACGGCCCCGTATGCCCTTCCAAGCTCACCGATTCTTCGGGGTTGAACAGCATCCGCTTCTTGGGGTCTACCTTCAGCAGGTAGTACTTCAGCGCGCCCAGGCCCAGCATGTGGTAGAGCTGCTGCGCTTCTTCCTCCGACAAACCTTCTGTTTTGCCCTTTTCGAGGGTAGCGGCTTTGGCGGCTTCCACCACGTCAGCCACCAGCTCGTCGGCATCTACTACCGTGCCTTCGCGGGTCTTCATCTTACCGGTAGGCAAGTCTACCATTCCGTAGCTGAGGTGATGAATAGCCTCCGCATACGGCTTACCGAGCTTCTTGAGCACCGCTTTCAGCACCTGCATGTGGTAGTTCTGCTCATCGGCAATGACGTAGATGCTCAGGTCGTACTGGAAATCCTGGTATTTCAGCTCGGCTGTGCCCAGGTCCTGCGTGATGTACACCGAGGTGCCATCGGCGCGCAATAGCAACTTTTCGTCGAGGCCTTCTTCTTTCAGATCGACCCACACGGAACCGTTCTCTTTTTTAAAGAATACACCTTTCTGCAAGCCTTCCTCCACGCGCTCCTTGCCTAGCAGGTAGGTACCCGACTCATAGTAAAACTTGTCGAAATCGACGCCAATGGCTGCGTAGGTAGCATCATGGCCTTCGTAGACCCAGCCGTTCATTTGTTTCCAGAGGTTTACTACGTCCTCATCGCCGGCTTCCCAGGCCCGCAGCATATCCTGCGCGGCCAACATCATGGGCGCCTGGCGCTTAGCTACATCGGCAGCCACCCCGTCGGTTTCGAGCTGTTTCACCTGCTCGCGGTAGTGCTTTTCAAACAGCACGTAGTACTTGCCAATAAGATGGTCGCCCTTCATGCCGGCTTCCTGCGGCGTTTCGTTATGCCCAAACATCTGGTAGCCCAGCATCGACTTACAGATGTGGATGCCCCGGTCGTTCACCAGGTTCACCTTGCTAACGGTAGCGCCCGTGGCCTTCAGAATCTCGGCCACCGAGTAGCCGAGGAAGTTGTTGCGCAAGTGCCCTAAGTGCAGGGGCTTGTTGGTGTTGGGCGAGGAATACTCCACCACCACTTCCTGCGGGCCGCCGGTAGCCACGGGCGCATCGACGGGTTGCTGGCGCAACTGCTGAAACACCTTCACCCACTCCTGCACGGCCACTTCCAGATTCAGGAAGCCTTTCACCACGTTGTAACCCGTAATGGACGGTTCGTTGGCCACCAGCCACTCGCCCAGTGCCTGCCCAATCTGCTCGGGGCCTTTGCCCAGGGTTTTGGTGAAAGGAAAAGTAACAAGCGTAAACGAACCCGCAAAATCCTTGCGGGTAGGCTGCAACGTGAGCTGTTGGGTGGGCACATCGGCCCCAAATACGTGTTGCATGGCCGCGCTGAGGGCGGCTTTGAGGGTCTGTTCGAGTTGTTGCACGGGAAGGATGCTGGGGTGGCGCGGCTACTTCCGTCTAGTACCACAAGTAAGGACGCAACGGACAGAAGCAGCCGCAGCCGGTTTCTACTGTTGCAAAGGTAGGGAGGTGGCGGGGAAGCTGGGCTTATTCTCTTGGTAAGCTCTGCTCTTATCTGGTCTACTTTGCGGGGAAGTTCACACTTGTGAACTTCCCCGCAAAGTAGACCAGATACAAAATATAGGTCAAACGGTGCTTCTCCAAAGCAAGCTATTGAAATAATTCCTTACTCTCCCGCTACCTCCCTACATGGGCCACGTGCTGTCAGGGCATCCACACGTAGTTGCTCCTAAATCGTCTCCGTACCGGCTTCCAGAATCTTAAAGGCATTCTGGACCATGGTGTTCGCGGAGTCGAGGGTAGGAATCACCTCTCACTTGCTTAGATAAACAGTTTGCGTAAAGGCACCGTTTGCGGCTACGTCCCAGGCTTCCAGCCGTACCCATTTCCGGTTGGTGAGATTAGACGGCACGTGAAACACACGTTGCCCGAAGGCAGTGGTAGCCGTTAATTCCACTCGCTGGCGATATACCTGCTGACCGTCGCCGGAAATAATTTCGGCAAAGGCCATGGGAAACGTCCAGCTCAGCGCGAAGGTAACGTCTGCTTTGGCCGGGTTAGCCAGCGCAACGGTTTCGCCAGCACCTTTTCCATTCACGGCGAACTGGGGAATTAATACCTCGCCCGTGGAGGAAAAGAAATTACCTTTTTCCATAACGTCTACCACCGGTTGCCAGCCGTTTTTAAATTCGGGTAGGGCGGCTAACGGCAGGTAGTTGACGTTCAGATGGGCATACATTTCATTTTCAAAATTTACTGTAAACAAATCTGCTTCGGCAATAATCTTCTTTTGGACTCCCCAGTTGTTGAAATCATCCAGCAAGTCCAGGGCTCGCTTGCCGAGGCGGGGTTGCGAGAGGTCGGCGGGTAGGGCCTTCCAGGCAGCACCCATAAAGTGATTTGACTTGAAAAAGGCTTCGCCTTTGTATTTATCCGGGTAACCGGTAGAGCCTTTGGTGCGGGCGTGCGCCGTCCACGCCAAGCCGTGTTCAGCTTCGAGCAGCTTCAGCATCTCGGTTTTGTCACCCACGTGGTACACCCGGCCGTAGGTAGGGTGTTCCTGCACGAAAGGCACGCCCGGCTGTTTTGCCATCACCCAATACACGGGCCGGGAAAACAGCTCCAGCCAGTGGCCGCCCAAAAACTCGTTGGGCTCCTCGCCGGGCAGCAGTAAAAACTCCTCGTCCGATGCACTCCGGCAGAGCTCAAACAGCGTAGCCAGCTCTTTCAGGCGTTGCTTGTCCGGACCTTTCGGGTGCGCAGTGTAGTGAAACTCACCCAGGTGCACAATGTCGAGGCCGAGGCTTTTGAATACGTTTATGAACTCGGGAGTACCGGCGGATGCTTTGCCGGCCAGCAGCTCGCTCATCACGTACTCGTTGTGAAAGTGGCTGGCCATCGTTTTGTAGCCCGGCAGCCGCACGTACGTATCCTGGTGGGTGTATTTCTTTACGTCCTCCAACAGAGTTTCCGCCTTACCGGCGCTCAGCAGGCAGTAGAAGTTCAGGCGCTGCTGGGTGCCAGGCGGCGCGTTGAACCAGGGCACGTAGCGCCGGTCGCCGTACAGATCCTGCCGGATGCCCAGACCGTAGCCAGGTAACAGCTTGCGGTAGTTGGTGCCAAACCACACAAATTTGAGGTTAAACGCCTCATCCAGCGGGTAGAAGTACTGATGTGGGGCCGGAAATACGGCCAGACTTCCCCCGGCTGTCTCGCCCAGAATCGTTCGGTATTTCACCGCTTGGTTTCGACTGGTGTCAGCCGCACTAACTGGGGTGGTTTGGTACTGCTTGTTGGTGGCCGCCCAGCTTACTTGCTTCCAGGTAGGCTTCTCGCTGACTAGTCCCGCATCGTATACAATGGCCGTCGAGTCTGTGGCTGTGGAAAGCACGGCCGCCACGTTCAGCAGCGGGCTACCGTGGTATAGGGTCACCTCCAGGTTGCCGCTGAAAGTAGCCGCGTGCAACTCCCCAACGGTGATTTTTGTCCTGGAGCCGCTGCTACTCACTACGACGCTCCTTTTATCCATTTCCACCCGGTGCGCTGTGAAAGGCTTGTTGGGCACCTTGTCGAAAAAAATATTCCACCCATTCTGTGAAATCAAATCCCGCTTACCAACGGTCAAGATAAACTCGGGCTGCAAATCGGCCGCAATACTGCGATAATGCCCCGCCTGACTAAGTTGAATACCGCTGAAAAGCGGCGTTTTGGCTTGCAGGTTTAGGATAATCCTGCCGTGCTCCCTACCCTCAGTCGGCCAGCTTACTTCCAGAGTATTGCCTTTAACCAACGCGGTAGCGCCATTCTTTTTCTCCAGCCCAGTGAGGTCTACTACGGCCTGCGCTTTTGCCAGCAGGGTATATAAAAACAGTGCTAGCAGGGAGAAAATACGTTTCATAGTTGAAAGCCCGAAATTCAGAGAATTATACAGCCTAGTGAGCTCCGAACAAATATGCAGTATAAATACATATTCGTCCGGAACCCCTTGTATTTCAACAGCATCGTCCTACCCGCCTGCCACCTCGCCCCGCGGCCCGCGCGAGGTCACGGCATCCACGCGCAGCCGCTCCTGAATCGTCTCCGTGGCGGCCTCCAAAATCGTGAAGGCGTTTTGGGCCATGGTGTTTTCAGAGTCGAGGGTAGGGTTGATTTCCACCATCTCGAAGCAGACCACCCGTTCGTTTTCCAGCAGGGCTTGGCATAGGTACGTGGCCTGGGGCACGTCGAGGCCGGCGCGTACGGGCGTGCCGGTGCCTTTACTGAAGCGCGAATCGAGGGAATCGACGTCGAACGATATGTACACCATATCGCAGAAGCGTAGCCGCTCATAGATTTCGCGGGCTACCTGGCGGGCACCTTTTTCGGTCACTTCTTCCAGCGTGAAGTTCTTGATGCCGTGGCGCTGGATAATGGCATTTTCCTCGGCTTCGGTATCGCGCACCACCACGTATACCAGGTGTTCGGGCAGGAGCTTGGGGCCGGGCTCACCCAGATTTTGCAGCCGACGCCAGAAAAACTCGGTTTCGGGGGGCACCTGGTTGCGTTGGCAGGCAAGATTATCGTCGTTCAGGGACAGGGCCAGCGGCATGCCGTGCATGTTGCCGGAGGGTGTGGTGTAGGGCGAATGGATGTCGGCGTGAGCATCTATCCATACAACCCCAAGTGTCTTGTGTGGGTAGGCCGCCTTAATGCCCGCAATGGTAGCGGCAGCATTGGAGTGGTCGGCGGCCAGCACCACCGGAAATTCTCCAAAGCGCAATGTTTGTTCTACGGCGCCGGCAATGGCCTTTTGCACCGTATACACGGCATCAATGTGCTTGGCAAAGGGAAACTGATTGTCGTCGAACAGGGCCTGGTTTTGGTCGGGCACGACCACAGCGCTGAAGCGACGGAAATAATCGGAGCCTTGGTTGAGGCAGGCGATGCGCAGGGCATCAACGCCAAGGCTGGCGCCTCTGGTGCCCGCTCCCAACTCAGAGCGAACTTCCAGCAACGTAATACGACGCATAACTACATGGGCAGAAAAAGGTTAGGTGGTTCTAATGCTTGCCGATTACCAGGGGTGGGGCCGGGGTAGGCTTGGCACATCCGGACCTTCCGGCGCAGCCAACGAACAAAGCATAACCAAAACCCCGCGTGCGGGGTATCTTTGCAAGTCTAAAGTTCGCAAAAAGCGCGCATTTGGTTGTTACACTGACCAAATGAACTGTCATGCCGAGTATGTCGAAGCATTTCTACCGCTTCGTTGCTATTCGAAATGCTTCGACACGCTTAGCATGACGTTCTTTTTCTCACTCCCATCCCCTACCCTCTCGATGGATACCTACCACGACCTCATTTCTCAGACTTTTGATTTCCCTACCCAAGACTTTACCGTGGCCGACAACGAGCTGCAATTTCACGGTATCGACCTGATGGGACTGATTGAGAAGCACGGCACCCCGCTGCGTCTCACGTACTTGCCCAAAATAAGCTCCCAGATTCAGCGGGCCAAGCAGTGGTTTCAAGCTGGTATCGAAAAGACCGGCTACAAAGGCCGCTACACGTATTGCTACTGCACCAAGGCCTCGCATTTCAGCTTTGTGGTGGAAGAAGCCCTAAAAAACGACGTGCACATCGAAACCTCGTCGTGGTTCGACGTGAGTATCATTCGGGCGATGTACCAGAAGGGCCGCATCAACAAAGACACCTACATTATTTGCAACGGCTTTAAGCGCGAGGAGTACCGCCGCGACATTACGGCCCTCATCAACGAAGGCTTTGTGAACTGCGTGCCTATTATCGACCACCTCGGCGAAATTGACTACTACCACGAGCACGTGCGCGAGCAGTGCAAGCTAGGCATTCGGGTGGCCTCCGATGAGGAACCACGCTTCCAGTTCTACACCTCGCGCCTGGGCGTGCGCTACACCGATGTAGTGCCGCTTTACGAGCAACGCATCAAGGAAGACCCTCGCTTCGAGCTAACGATGCTGCACTACTTCATCAATACCGGCATCAAGGATACCAGCTATTACTGGTCGGAGCTGAGCCGGTTTGTGCATAAGTACTGCGAGTTGCGCAAACTGTGTCCTACCCTCACCACCATTGATATTGGTGGTGGCCTACCTATCCAGACCAGCATTCAGCCCGACTACGACTATCCGTACATGATTGAGGAAGTGCTACGCACGATTCAGCGCATTTGCGCGGAGGAAGGCGTACCGGAGCCGGATATTTTTACGGAGTTTGGCATCTTCACGGTAGGCGAGTCGGGCGCAACGCTCTACTCCATTCTGGATGAGAAGCTACAGAACGACAAGGAGTTGTGGTATATGATTGATGGCTCGTTCATCACGAATCTACCCGATACGTGGGCCCTCAACCAGCGCTTTATCATGCTGGCTGTGAATGGCTGGAACAAGAGCTACAAGAAGATTCAACTGGGCGGCCTCACCTGCGACTCCCAGGATTACTACAACGCCGAGAAGCATATTTACCAGGTATTCCTACCCGAGCGCAAGCCCGTCGATAAGGAGCCGCTTTACGTGGGCTTCTTCCATATTGGCGCCTACCAGGAAAGCCTCTCCGGTTACGGTGGCATCAAACACTGCCTCATTCCGGCGCCCAAAATGGTAATTCTAGACCGCGACGCCGACGGCAACCTCACCGACCGGGTTTTTGCCAATGAGCAAAAGCCTGAGACGATGATGCGCATTCTGGGCTACCAGGAATAAGTGTCACTCTGAGCGGCGGCAAGAATCTAGTTTAACATTCACTCAGATTCCTTCCTCCGCTCAGAGTAACACATTTAAATTTCTGCATTCTGGTACTTTTGTTGCTTTGGCTGTGTTGCCCAACTTTATCAGACGATTTTAGCTTCGCTTTCACTCATGGCAAAAAAACTACTTCTGCTCAGCCTCGTGGCCCTGTCCGGTTTGAGCGCTTGCAACAAATCTAAGTGCCCGGCTTATTCCAGCACCAAAGCGGCCAACCGGATTTCTTCGACCATCACGGCTTCGGAAGCTACTACTCCGGCAGCGCGCCAGTAGTTTTTCCAGCCTTAGCTACCAAGCGCCTTCCGTCTTATGCGGAGGGCGCTTTTTTTTGTTAGAGCAGATTTGTTCCGGTAGCCGGGCTACTAGGCAATTTTGCCAGTATTGCAACGTTAGACAGTTGATTCACTTCCTCTTAGCTGCATTGCATGAAAAAAGCCTCACTTCTGGTACTCGTCGGATTGGCTGGGTTGGCATCGTGTAAGTCCACTTGTCCCGCCTACACATCTGCTCCCCCTACACGCCGTATTGCGCCGGCAATGGTGCTCACAGCTCAGGCTGCCACTACCCCCCAGCCAGAATAAGATCGGTAGCTGCTGTCAGATCTACCGCGTAGGGCGTGGTAGCGTACGCTTCAGAATGGCCTACCAAGATGCCACGCACACCTACCCGCGCGCCGGCCTCCAAATCACGGAGCCGGTCGCCAATAATCCAGGACTGCGTGGGGTCGAGGTAGAAACGGGCCATGGCTTTTTCCAGCATCAGCGAGCCAGGCTTGCGCGACAGCGACTCGCTGACTGATGGATGCCCCGGCGCGCAGTAAAATGCATCAATCAACTGATTGCAAGAAGCTTGTAGCTTATCGTGGCAGGCCGTTACATGCAGCGCATCGTAGAGCTGCTTGGCAATGCCGGCTTGGTTGGTAACCACGATGAGGTAGTACCCGGCGGCCTTCAAGCGGGCCAGGCTCTCGGGCACGCCCGGCGACACCACGAAATCATTCAGGTCTATAATATAGTCGCCAATTTCGTCATTCAGCACGCCGTCGCGGTCCAGGAAAATGGCTTTGTTGAGGGTAGGCTGCATAGGTTGAACTAGTGCGTAGAGAATGGGAAAGCAGAAATAGACGCAAATTTGCGTCTTTTGCGTTTAGTGAGGCTATCTGATTTTATAATTGGATACGCCCATATAAACTCCGCACGCTGAAATGGTGTTGCAAAAGCATCCTTTCAGTATCTCACTATCTCACCTCATGGCCATAGCCATTATCGGCGGCGGTATTTCGGGGCTTACCGTGGCTTGGTACCTGCAACAGGCGGGCATCGCCTACGACTTATTTGAGGCCAATGACCGGCCTGGCGGTACCATCCGCACCCAACATGCCAGCGGCTACCTACTCGAAACCGGCCCCAACTCTCTACAGCTTAGCGAAGAGTTACAGAACCTGATCCAAGATCTGGGCCTTGCCGACCAACTCCAGGACACTGCTGCTGTGAGTGCCAACCGCTATGTACTGCGCGAAGGTCGCTACCGTAAGCTGCCCGGCAAACCTCAGCAATTGCTGCTCGACGGGTTTTTCAGCCTAAAAGCCCGCTACCATATCCTACGCGAACTGACCCGCCCGGCTGCTTCCCCTGACACCAACGAAACCCTGGCTGGCTTCATCCGCCGCCGCTTCGATCAGGAATTGGTAGACTATGCCTTAAATCCGTTCATTTCTGGCATTTATGCTGGCGACCCAGAGCAACTGCTCTTACACAAAACGTTTCCGCAGCTGGCCGCCATGGAGCAAGCACATGGCTCGGTACTGAAAGGACTAGCGAAAAGCGGCGGTGGTCAACGGCGGCGTATCATTTCACTGCGTGGTGGTTTGCAAACTCTCACGTCCACGCTGGCCGCTCGCCTCACCAAGTACCATGGCAACCAGGCTATTATAGGACTCACGCACCAGCCCGACAACACGTATCAACTACGCACCTCCGATGGTATTTTGCCTACTACCTATTCGGCTGTAGTGCTAGCCCTACCTGCGTATGCAGCCGCTGGTCTACTGGAAACTCAGTTTCCGGCCGAAGCCACTGCCTTAAAAGCAGTATACTACCCTCCAATGGCTGCTATCTACTCGGCCTATCCTCGCGCCGCCGTACAGCACCCGCTGGATGGGTTTGGGGCACTGCACCCGAAAAAGGAAAGCCGCTACGCTGCCGGCAGCGTTTGGACTACCTCACTGTTTGCCGATCGGGCCCCCGCCGACCAGGTGTTATTTACCACCTTTGTGGGCGGCACGCAATATGAGGAGCATGCTCGCCAGCCTGAAGCTGTTCAAAAAGCCGCCGTACACCAGGAGTTAAGCGAACTGTACGGTATTCAGGGGCAACCTAGCTGGCAGTTCCGCTACTATTGGGAGCAGGCCATTCCGCAGTTTGATACCCGCATTGTGCCGGCCCACAACGCAGCAGCCACGCTAACTGAGCAACGGATCTATACCGCAGCCAATTGGTTGTCGGGCGTTGGGGTGCCTGATTGTATCCGCCACGCGCGTAAGATGAGCCTTGAACTAGTGCAGGCGAATCATGCAGTTCAAGGGTAGCAACTGCATTGTTTCATTATCTGCGCCACTTTTCCCGCATCCTTCTACCTTTGTCACATGAACGATGGGCTCGTCCTGATTCCTACCTACAATGAGCGCGAGAATGCGGAGCTAATCGTGCGGAAAGTATTTTCGCTACCAGTAGCTTTCGACTTGCTTATCATTGATGACGGCTCACCGGATGGTACAGCAGATATAATTCGCCAGTTACAGCAAGAATTTCCGGACCGTCTGTTTCTGGAAGAGCGTACGGGCAAACAGGGTCTAGGCACTGCCTACCTACATGGTTTCCGGTGGGCTTTGCAGCGTGATTACGGCTATGTATTTGAGATGGATGCCGATTTTTCGCATAATCCCGAAGACCTTATTCGCCTGTACGAAGCCTGCACCCAGCAGGGCTACGACTTGGCTATCGGCTCGCGCTATATCCAGGGTGTGAACGTGGTGAACTGGCCCATGAATCGTGTGCTGATGTCGTGGTTTGCCTCGGCCTATGTGCGCTTTATCACTGGGATGCCCATCATGGATGCAACGGCAGGTTTTAAATGCTACTCAGCCAAGGTACTCCGCACTGTGGTGCGCCACCGCATTCGGTTTGTGGGCTATGCTTTTCAGATTGAGATGAAATGGCTGGCCTATAAATATGGTTTTCGCATCAAAGAAGTACCCATTATTTTCACTGACCGTACCCGGGGCACTTCTAAAATGAGTAAAGGCATCTTTAAAGAGGCTTTTTTAGGAGTAGTGGAAATGAAAGTGAGCAGTTTGTTCCGGCGTTTCAATCGCGCAGCCACCGGTGCTACCACTCCAGCTGAAGGTGTGGCATTGCCCGCAGTTCCCAAGAGTTCTTAGAACGTCTCAGCTCTAGCTTATTAGGGTTTTTACCCTAAATACGCGCAGCCTCGTATCTTGGGCTACGTATGGAAAATACGCCTCTGTTCTGGGCCGGCTTCGTGGTATTCGTGCTAGCCATGCTCTTGCTTGATTTATTGGTACTCAACCGCAAGGCTCATGTGGTGCGGATGCGCGAAGCTTTGGGTTGGAGTGCCTTCTGGATAGCCTTGTCCTTGAGCTTCAACTACCTAGTGTACCGCACCATGGGCCGCCAAGCCGGTCTAGAATTCCTGACGGGCTACCTCATCGAGAAGTCTCTGAGCGTAGATAACCTCTTCGTTTTCCTGCTCATTTTCAGCTATTTCAAAGTTCCGGCACAGTACCAGCACAAAATTCTGTTCTGGGGAATTATTGGGGCGCTGGTGCTACGGGCAGTGTTTATCCTGGCGGGCGCCGCACTGCTGGCTAAGTTTCACTTTCTGCTGTATTTGCTGGGGGCGTTTTTGGTTTATACCGGCATTAAGATGGCCCTTAGCGCCGACGAGCCAGAAATAGACCCCGAAGCAAATCCAATCGTCAAATTTCTAGGTCGCCACTTGCCCATCACCAACCGTATCGATGGGCCAGAGTTTTTTCTACGTCGCAACGGAATACTGTTTGTCACACCACTTTTCGTAGTGCTAGTAATGGTTGAAACCACCGACGTGGTGTTTGCTGCCGATTCTATTCCGGCTATCCTGGCTGTATCGCGCGATACGTTTATCGTCTTCACTTCCAACGTGTTTGCCTTATTAGGCCTACGGGCTATGTACTTCGCGCTGGCTGGCTTGATGCGTTTGTTTCACTACCTGCACTATGGCTTATCGCTGATACTAATCTTCATTGGCGGCAAACTGTTACTCAGCGAATACGTGCACATCCCGATGGGTATTGCGCTGGGTACTGTTGGCGTTATCCTGTTCGGTTCCGTCTTGTTATCAGTATTATTCCCGAAGACTGAAAAATCGTTACCGTAAGAAGCAAAAAGCGCTTCCCAGTACGTGGGAAGCGCTTTTTAAAAGGTAGCAAGCAATGCTTTAAGGTGTCTGCGGCGTAGTAGTGGGCGGCGCCGTGTTAGCACCTTCATCAGGGGTGCGGGGTGTGCCGCCGCCCAGCAGGTCAATTAGATCCAGTGGCTCAAATTGTGCAGTGTCGGCTGGCACCACGGTCCGTACTGTATCCACGGCCGTTACAATGTACTTGCGGGCCGGGCCGTTCAACGCTACCCCCAACGAGAGGTTGTCGTAGTCCTGTTGCTGAATGAGGCCTTTACGCGCCATTAGGCCCGCAATGAGGCGGTAAAAGTAGCGCGCCGAGCCCCGCAGATTGCCATAGCTATCGAAAGAGTAGCGGTAAAACTTAGGTTTAGGAATGATACTAGCCAAGTACAGACTTTCTGACAAGTTAAGGTTGGCGGGCTGCTTGGCAAAATAGAACCGGGCGGCATCCTTCACTCCATAAATCTTCGGTCCCCACTCAATAATGTTCAAATACACTTCAAACATGCGCTCCTTTGAAACCAAGCGGGTGTTTTCCAGTAGCCACACAATCAGCATTTCCTCTACCTTGCGGGCCACGGTTTTCTGCCGGGTCAAGAATACGTTTTTCACTAGTTGCATGGAGATAGTACTACCCCCACGCGCAAAGCGCCGCTCCTTGATATTCTGAATAGCCGATTTCACAAAAGCCTTCTCCATGAAGCCCTTGTGCGAGAAGAAGCGTGGGTCTTCGGCCGTTTGGATAGTTCCTTTCAGGTAGTTGGAAACCTGGCTATAGGGCGTGAAATCGGGGTTGGATGGCCCCACCAAGAAGGTTTTGATAGAATCGCCCTTGTCGTTGTACGCTGTGTAAGCAAAGTCTTCATTGAGCTTATTTAGGCTCTCAGCTCCGAACTTCGTGATACGGAAGTTTTCTCCCTTCAGCGAAGAGTTGAATTGCAGGCTGTCCACCTGATTCATATTCAGAGCCGTGTGCAGCCTATACGTCAGCGTACCTTCACCCTGCATCCCTTCCAGCGTTTCAAACATGCCTTCGGGTAGGGAGGAGAAGAAATCGTTGGCCTTAGTTTCAGCCGAGTTGACATCGATGGCTACCTGCAAGCCTGCCAGTAAATCGTTGCGCGAGGTCACGCCATTCACTTTTTTGCCGATGACCCGCTGCTTGAGCGGCAGCTTGCGCACACTGAACGCAGGATACAGTTCCATGCGGTTGAGGCGAATTTTAGAACCTTTCTCCAGCTCGAAAGAAGCCTGTCCCAGCGTAGTGATAAAGTTGAGGCCACCGTGGCGCACTACAATATCGCGGGCCGCGAGTTTTGGCTGAAATACTTTGAAGTTAACGACTGAGGCTGCCCCGCGCACCGTCAGCGCATCGTTGTCGTATTCTTTGCCAGCCAGGCTTAGTTGTAGCGTATCGAACTGCACACGGGCATTGAATCGGCGCTGGAGGTAGGGCAGCGTCACGGCCTGTCGGTTCAGCCCGAATACTGCTGCATCCAGCTCATAGTCGCCGGGCTCAATGTGGCCCTTCACGCCCAGCTGGTTTGCTACCGAGTCGATATTGGTAAGCAACTGCCCGTTGATGTCACCGTCCTCAATTGCGAGTTGGGGCATCTCAATCGTAGCATTGTGCTGGGGGCTGCGGTAGGAAACCAGAAAGCGCCGGAAGCTAGCCTGGCCGGGCACATTGTCAAAAGCTGCTTCCAGCAACTGGTTGGCCAGCAGACCATAGTTGGTGCCTTTGGTGGTATCGCGCTTCACTACCGGCTCACCCTTCTTCTTTTTATAGAGGAAAGAGAAGTTATCCTTCGTCAGCGTCTTGCGAGCCGAGAGGCGGGCATCGTCGATTTCGAGGTTGCTGAACACGGGGCGTAGCGCAAACAATGACCGCAGGCTTACGGAAGCTTTGATAAGCCGAGCATGTAGGAGCGTATCGGCAGCTACGGCGGGTCCCGCTATGGGCACCAAGCTCACGCCATCAATCTGCACCGAGTTCCAGTCCGTGAACTGAGCGGGACCGAAAGACAGGGTTACGGGATATTTGCGCTCTACCTTGCTTTTGACCTGCTGCATGGCGTACTGGAGCAGCTGCTGACGCTTGAGGAGAAACACGCCAAATGCACCAGCCAGCAGCACCACAAAGATGCCCAGGCCGATGCCAATTTTTTTCTTCGTTGCTGGAGTCACGCGAACGTTTGGGAGGAGTAAACTGAGTGGCCCGATACACTGGATTCGTGTTGAACCTGGGCCGGTAGAAGAGACAAAGGTAACGAAAAGGCGGGCGTGCCGCATCGGCATCCCTGTGGGCTTTACTACCTTTGGCGTCACCGGGTTATTTTTCATACGCATGTCTACTTCCACTGCCTACCAGTCGCTTTCGCCTCTCACCGCCCTTTCGCCCCTCGATGGGCGCTACCGCCGCGCTACGGCCCCGCTGGCGCCCTACTTTTCTGAGTTGGCTTTAATCCGTTACCGCGTGCTGGTAGAGGTAGAATATTTCATTGCCTTATGCGAGTTGCCCTTGCCGCAGTTGAGTGGGGTAGACAAAAGCGTATTTGCTTCGTTGCGCGCTATCTACCAAAACTTCTCGACGGCCGATGCTGAGGCCGTGAAGGCCCACGAGCGGGTGACCAACCACGACGTGAAGGCAGTAGAATACTTTCTGCGCGACCAATTTACGGCGCTGGGACTAACTGACTATCTGGAGTTTATTCACTTTGGTCTCACTTCTCAGGATATCAACAACACAGCCATTCCGCTGAGTTTGCGCGAAGGCTTGCTTGAAACGCTGCTGCCGGCCTACGCCGCCGTGCGCAATCAACTAGCCGAGCGCGCACAGGAATGGGCCAACATACCCATGCTGGCGCGTACGCACGGCCAGCCCGCGTCGCCTACCCGCTTGGGCAAGGAAATTCAGGTGTTTGTGGCCCGCCTCGATGCTCAGGTGGCACTGTTGGCACAGGTACCGTTTGGAGCAAAGTTTGGTGGTGCTACCGGCAACTTCAATGCTCACCACGTGGCCTACCCTACCCTCGACTGGCACCAGTTTGGTAACCAGTTTGTGACGCAGTTGGGCCTGTCGCGCTCCTACCCTACTACTCAAATTGAGCACTACGACCACTTGGCCGCACTTTGCGACGGCCTTAAGCGTATCAATACCATCCTCATCGACTTGGCGCGTGATGTGTGGCAGTACATTTCGCTGGGCTACTTCCGTCAGACTATTAAAGCGGGTGAAGTAGGCTCGTCGGCCATGCCACATAAAGTCAACCCCATTGATTTTGAGAATGCCGAGGGTAACCTGGGCGTAGCCAATGCCGTGCTGGAGCACTTGGCGGCCAAGCTGCCCATCTCCCGCCTCCAGCGCGACCTCACCGACTCTACGGTGCTGCGCAATCTGGGTGTGCCGCTAGGCCACTCGCTTATTGCTTTGCAAGCGCTGCAACGCGGCCTCAACAAACTGGCCCTTGATGAAACTGCGCTGCACCGCGACCTGGAAGCCAATTGGCCGGTGGTGGCTGAAGCCATCCAGACTATTCTGCGCCGCGAAAACTACCCGGACCCCTACAATGCCCTTAAGGCACTTACGCGCACGCACGGCCCTATCACGGAGCAAACCATCCGAGAATTCATTAATACGCTGGACGTAAACGAGCAGGTAAAAGGCGAACTACATGCCATTTCGCCCATGAATTATGTCGGTAGTTAGATAAGAATATGTACATTACTATATAGTTCGATGTCATTATCCGACATATAGTAATGTACTTCTTTTTCTACCCTCTCTGATATGCAGTGTGAGTTAATAGCAGCGAAAGTAGCCGAAATAGCCACCACAGCCGATTCGTATCCTGGAGTCACGATTATCCTGAATATTCGTACTACAGCCGTCGAGTATATGTCGGATGTGGGCCTGCGGCTGCTGCGCACTACCATGCCCGAGTTGCGGGCAATGGGAGCAGCGTATCACACCCGCTTTTTCAACCAGCAGGAGTCGTTGGAGTATGTGCCGCGCATTTTGAGCTTAGTTGCTAAAAACGACCCGGACCAGATCATCACCTTTTTTCAGCAAGCCCGCGCCCATTCTGGCCTCGAATGGAGCTGGTACCTTACAACGATGCGGCTGCTGCTGCGCGGCGAGGATGGCCTACCGCTATTACTACTCTGCTTTGCCAACCCGCTCGATGCCAGCACCCACCTCATCCCCAAAATGCAGCGCCTATTGGATGAGCGTGATTTTCTGCGCCAGCATCACCAGCACTTTGCCCAACTAACCAAGCGCGAACGAGAAATCCTGCACTTACTAGCCCTGGGCCACAGCGCCGCCGACATTGCTGATCGGCTGTTTATTTCGGAGCGCACCGTGGAGACGCACCGCCGCAACATCAAGCAAAAGTTGCGCGCCGATACGTTTTTCGACCTGTCGCAGTATGCGCGGGCTTTCGATCTGATTTAATGACTTGGCGAAGAGATACCGGTTTATCAGGTTTTCCCTGTTATTTTTACCGCTTCCATCTCCTGCCTTTCTATTGTGTCTGAGCTTCTCGCCGACGTTGTCGTGCGTCCCGACTGCCGCCATTTCCGGGGCGACGTTCCCTGCCGCCCCAACAAAGAGCACGGCTACCTCTGCGCCGATTGCCCTGCCTACGCGCCCATACAGCAGCGTATTCTTATCATCAAGCTCGGTGCTATCGGCGACGTCATTCGCACCACGCCTTTGTTGCGACGGTTGCGCCAGGAGTATCCGGCTGCTAAAATTACGTGGCTCACACTCACGCCAGCCATCCTACCACAGAATGAGATTGATGAGATTCTGAAGCTCGATTTACCCGCTGTCCTGCATTTGCAGGCCCGCGAATTCGATCTTCTTTTCAACCTCGATAAGGACAAAGAAGCGTGTGCTCTGCACGATACCATCCGGGCCACGCGCAAGTTTGGTTACCGGCTGCACCCGCAGTATGGCGTAGCATGCCCCGGCAACGAGTTGGCAAATCATAAATTCCTGACCGGTGTTTTCGACCAGTTGAGCCTAGCCAACCACAAACCCTACGTGCAGGAAATCTTTGAACTGTGTGGTTTTGAGTTTCGGGGGGAAGAATACGTGTTTGATACGCACGAGGATAAGGGATACAACTGGCACACCCTACCCACTGGCCGCCCGCGCATCGGCCTCAACACCGGCTGCGGCGACCGGTGGACTACCCGCCTGTGGTCCGACGAAAAGTGGATTGCCTTAATTACCCAGCTTCAGCAGGCTGGTTATGCGCCTATATTGCTTGGCGGCGAGGCCGAGGATGAACGCAATCAACGCCTCCACACCGCTACTGGCGCTGCCTACCCCGGTACGTTTCCGCTGCAACAGTTCATCAACCTGCTTCATCAGATGGACGTCATCGTGACGCAGGTGACCATGGCCATGCACATCAGCATTGCCCTGCGCAAGCCTACCGTGCTGATGAACAATATTTTCAACCCATACGAGTTCGACCTCTATGGCCGCGGCCAGATTGTGCAGCCTGACCGCCCATGCGTATGCTTCTACCGGGGTACCTGCAAACTAGGCACAAGTTGCATGGAAGAATTACCAGCCAACAAGGTGCTTGCGGCGGTACAAGAGAGTTTATGAATTGTTAGCTCTTGTTCTGAAACAAGCAAATAGCTTACGCTATAGCCACTTCTTTCAGTGCTTTCACCATTTCGCTCCAAGAAAACTGCTTTTTGCGCGCCCACACGCCAGCCGCAAACTCCGTCTCGCGCTGGTGTTGGTAGAAATCCACCAAGGCGTCGGCAATGTCTTTGGCTGTGGGCTTTACTACGTAGCCTACCTCCCCGTCGGGGATTAGCTCGGCTAAGCCGCCTACGTCCGTTACTAGCATAGGCCGCTCGAAGTGGTAGGCAATCTGCGAGACCCCGCTTTGCGTGGCATGCTTATAAGGCTGCACCACCAGATCAGCGGCGCAGAAGTAGTCGGCTACCTGTTCGTTGGGAATGAAGTCGGTGGCGCGCACAAGGCGACTTTCCAGGTTATGCTGTTTGATTAATGCTTCGTATGGTGCAGCGTCCTCGTAGAACTCACCGGCAATAATAAGCTTCACTGGCAACTGCTGCAGCCGCTCATCCGCAAAGGCTTCCAGCATAGTATCTAACCCTTTGTAGGCTCGTATGAAGCCAAAAAACAGCAGGTAACCGAATGTGGGGTCAAGATTCAGTGCTTGTAGAGCCGCCTCTTTGGTACGCAATGCACCAAAATTATCGTAGAGCGGATGCGGTTGGTACTGCGCTGGCTGGCGAAAATGCAGGCGGCGCAAATCGGCTAATACAGCCCGGCTCATGGTCACAAATCCGTGGCAGGCTCGCAAAAAATAGCGCGTAAGGGGCCGGTCACCGGGTCGTTTTTCGTGAGGTATTACGTTGTCGGTGATGGCCACAATGCGTGTGTGGCGGTTACGACGGATGCGGCGG
>Ga0210040_10002479_pt1 | contig 25969 bp, 39 predicted proteins | sample CryGeyCG12114_NA_FD_185462 | JGI IMG/M metagenome (GOLD analysis project Ga0210040, IMG submission 185462) | Groundwater microbial communities from aquifer - Crystal Geyser CG19_WC_8/21/14_NA (SPAdes) (version 2) | ecosystem: Environmental > Aquatic > Deep subsurface > Groundwater | place: USA... | reverse complement strand
GTTCCAAACAGAGTTTACTAACACAAATTTCATCTTGCGTTTTCAGGTGATTTTAGCTTTAACATGTGCAGCATAGGGCGCTCCCGTTGGTAATTACCTGACTCAGCCTTCGGCTTCGTAATAATGTGAGCAATGGATTCGTCTTGTGAATAAACCATGTGTCTTCTCATCATCATCATCAATCTCCATAAACCAATCCGCACTTGTGTCTCTTTTCTCTTATATGCATGTGCTCACTCAGTTTTTTCACATTTTTCATTCTTTTATCCCCCATTAAAATTGCTTGCCGCATCATATTGATTCTCCTCTTCCAAATGTATTGGAGCCAACAACATTCCCCAATCTTGAAAACAAGTGGATAAAAGTAACGATTGCTAGCTAATCTTTGCATTTGGGGATGAATGCGTTTGTTTCACATTGTTCGCTCGTTTCGTACTTTAGCCAACTAAATATGACTCTCTTTTTTAGTTAGCTAGAAAATTAGCAGACTCAATTTGTCTAATGTTTGGAGCCATTTTTGTGTCCCTTTTGAACTTTTCATACTTGTTTAATCTAATTGAAAGACGAGCGTGCTCCAAGAAATACAAAGACCCTGTTGCCGGTTTAGTACACAGCGGAAGATTGTACATGCAAGAATGATGTGATTAGCCAAGATGGCATGAAAGTTGCCCATTCGGCCCTAGGCTCGTCTATCGTGAGCTCATTACTAGTTAACTATGCTCCCTTCCCTCTGTTTTGCCCGTCTTGTCAGCATTCCCTAAACAAGTTGGAGTAGCACATAGATCTTCACTAGCGGCCGAAATTGATGAGAAAACATAGGACCACATACATGATAGGAGCACGCATTAGTCCTTATTATTCCCAGAGACTTGTTTTCTTGCACACATCCCTGGTGTATCACGTTACACATGATGATCGCATTCGTATTGCATTAGCCAAGGTCCCTGTAGCGACCAAACAATTCATCTTGTTACAAGGTCGCGCAACACTCTACTGGTCCAACAAAATTCAATTTTTTTCAAAATGAGCCCACTAAATTCTTTGCAGTGTAGTATATACGGTGAAAATCCTAGAAGATAACAAAAAACCTAAATGATAGGTTAGACAAACTTTATCATACATTGCATACATTAAACTGCTATTGAAACTGTGTCAAAATGAATAATTTATCAGGCTCTCATCTCAAATTCCATCATTTCATCATTAAGGAATTATTTCATTACAGCTGAATTCAGTTGTTCTGGCATGAAAGCTTCGAAATCCTGATTAATAAAGTGTGAAATTCATTCTGGACTCGGCACCGTAAAATTTCCATGAGATAGCTGCTGTGTAGCTGTGACCAAATTTTTGGGGTTCTTGAGTATGCTAAGTAAAGATTAAGAATGGAAAGAATTCTGTGGGCTCAATTCAAAAAAATTTCAATTTGCTTAACCTGTGGAGTATTGCGCGAACAAGTTGAAATTTTTTGTCCCTATAGGAACATTGGCATTAGCTGCACATATGCCGTACAATTTTAACAGCCACTTTTAGTTAGCTCATTAGTCTACCAGAGCTTTAAAAACTGAACGCAAGTTATACATAATACAATCTAAACATTTGAAAAATGTCCAATAATGAATTTATAGAACAGTTACTGATTCATAGTAAGATGCATGGCTTACTTTCTGCGATAAATATTGATAATTAGATGATATTGATAATTTGACGAGATTGGCGAAATTGACAAAGGTGAAAAAGCCGACCTCTGGAGTGAAAGTAAGTAGCTAATGTGTAATGTTGTCAATTAATTAGGAAAAAGGAATTGATGGGGCTCTAGTGCTACCGCGTGCAGCACGAAACAGCCATGCTTTGTGACTTAGTTTATTTGTAAAGACACAAGACACCTACAGGTTTTCATTAGTCTTGATATTTGGAAACAACTTTTTGTATCTGGGTACAGATTTTGTTTTAAAAATTAGCATCTGAGTTGTTGTGTAAATTCTAGGAGAAAATTTTAATTAATCAACAGACGGAACGTAGATATTACAGAGAGCCATAATAAATAAAGGTGGTGAAATGGTTTGTTTGTTTTCCACACCGCAGCTGTTGTGTGAAGGAAGAAAAAAAGGATGTAAAAAAATCTCAATCAGTCTTCATTTTACTTGCCATTTGTGGTTAATCTCACCTTCAGGGCTAATGCTTTCATTATTCAACTTTGTGCGTCACAACCAACCATGAATAATCATACTTGCATCCGTTTTAAGGAATGAAAAATTATCTAGCCCAATAATGGCACTGGAAAGTTTCCACATGTAGTAAAGGCAAATTCAGACTACTCATTACTAATGCAATGCTTTGCAATTAACCAGGGATACAAAAACTTCAAATTTACCCGGCGATGAAAAAAACCTTTAAAAAACAGAAATTTTTTTAAAAGAAATAGCAGAAAATTTTGAAAAATGTGAAAAGTTTCGAAAAAAGGGGAACATTTTAAGAAAATGCCCGGATATTAAAAAAATTACCCGGCTTTTTAGATCGAGAAGATGCTGTAACCCTGCAAGTAAGTAAGTAAGTAATTACCTAAATGGCTACCATGTAGTTAGTTAGTTAGTTTACTTGTGAAAAAATTGCGTAGCACTATGGAAGAATTTAAGATTACACATTAGATTTCTTGGGTGTGTGCATTTAGCATCTACTTTTTGCATGAGACAAGCGCCGACATTATTCGGGATTAAGTGAAAACTTTTGTGAAAGAAAAAACAGAGAAAATATCTCTTTTTTCCGGGAGCACAACAATAACAAATTGGTCCACCAAATCCATTTGGAATGCATTAAAAAGCTGTGAGCAAGAGAAATGGAAGTTTTTTTCTCTCTTTTGTACTCTGGGTCTTGAGGAAGGAAAAAGAGCAGTGAGAGTGGCTCAAGCTAATGGGTTCGAGGAAAGTGAAAAGTTGAGTGAAATGAGAGTGACGTGATTATTAGATAAATGACTGCTTACTAAAGGTACCCATGTACCCACTCGTACTCTCAGTCAGACGATAACAAATACATAAATCCGTCAACACAATACAGCACTAATGCACATTTGCATTTCAATGTGTACGCACTGATAGGGAAAAAAGTTTTTACAAACCTTGTCATTCAATAATACAAGTTGGAAATCTTCCATATCCCAGTTAAACTAACCACTATTAAATTCTGCTAACTAACTAACTAACTAACTTTGAGTAAATTTAACAGTCATTTTGAAAGCTGCCGAAATTTTGAGTCACTTTTTATTTAACTAATTTTATGCCTGTTTTTTAATTTGCAGGTCACGGGAGTTGTGGGCCGTGCTGAAACTTTGTCAGCAATTTTCTTTATCCTTGCATTTCGACTGTATGCAAAAGCTACCAGAAGACGACATGTTACAGGTACGAATTAATACAAATTGTGAACATCACTCCTGATCTTTCATAACAGGAAAAATGAATAATATCAGCGTTTTATTGTGAAGCGTGAAATGTGAGATTTTCATTTTAAACTGTCGTTGAAATTAAAAACATGTAGAGGATATGATCCACATAGTAGATGCAATACAACTAACTAACTAACTAACTATAGGCAGTTCGGAACAATAGTAAAAGTACTGTACGTGTGTCTTATGGGACACGTTAGTTTCGTATGACAAAGAGGAGGGGAAATTTTTCTTCTTTTGTGCTGACTGAGCAAGACAATGTTATCATTATTATTGAGATGGAGAAATACTAACTGAGATGAGTGAGGCCCACTAGGGAGTGCTTATTTTATCACGTTGTCCTTTCTTTTAGAACACATGTTTCGCCGGATTTCATTAAATAACTAGTTAGTGTAACTAGTGTAACATGTAACAAAAAGCGGGCAAGGCTGCATTCAGTTTTTCTACCGAGTACTACTACTACCCAAAATTGTCCCAAAAAAAAAAGGTCGCAGCTCTACAGATTAGTATAGTTAGTTAGTTAGTATATAGCCCAATGTCATAGTTTTCACATAATGATCTTTAGTTAGTGTTATGGAGAAGAAAAAGGAATGGGGAATTGTCATGAGACTCATGGTTTTTCCCCTTGTACCTTATGGCTATGTGACCATTAAGTATTATTACTATTGCGATCATCACTGATAGCTGTCTTTGGGTAATTGACGTGAACATTTGTTAAAAACATTGAAAAAACTTTCCCATGTACAATTATTGGAATGAAAAGTTTTTGGTCACATTACTGTGTACTTGACTGACATTTGCTGAAAACGAGGAAACAATACGCATAACTTTGGAGCCTGATATAGTAAATTTTTGTCATCCACATTTTGAACATGGAAACAAAATTTGTGATCCGCGTCAGATTCTAACATACTGGCAAAGTAATAAAGAGGGTTCCGGGATTCAGCAAAATGTTAAAAGATGACCATTGGGAATTCTCGCCACAGGCCCCTAATTTAATGTAATGTTAGGCAAAAAAGCTTACAAAGATCATTGTGTAATGCAGTCACCGGATTTATAGAAAAAATGTGCATTGTAGGAAAACCTTGCTCTTTTTATTCTATTTAAATATCGGGTTGTAAATTTCACACGTAGGAAATAACAGTTTTTTTTAGCTCTATTGGAGACTGAAATTGTAAATAAAATGATTTATAGATTGCTTTTTCAGTGCTTTGTTTGGGTTAAGGATCATACGGGTGATAAATTCATTTTTATAGGCCATGGACACTTTGTGGCCAGTTGAAGGGATATTGGGAAACTGTGCAAATAGGATTAGTGAGTAGACTTGTAATAATGAGAGCTTAGAGACTTGCTGTCTGATATATTTTTGCCCACAGGGAATCATCCCTTGACCTCCAATTTTTACTTTCACCCTTGTTGGCCCAATATGTGCACAAAGTAAACTCCATGGGATGATCATTTCCCGAACCCTAGAAGGGCTAGGGCTTGGGGAAAATTAATTTACTACCTAACTATATTTCTCATGTTCTCATGTGCTCATATAATAAATCGATATGGATCCGCGACACTAGTTCATTTTATTCTTATATTATTTTTCCATTTACAGATTGGAAGCTAATGCTGGGCTGTAGCGCTTTTGTTGCAGTAGCCATGCTATGCAAAGAGCAAGGAATTACCGTTGTAGGCGTATGCGCCATTTATGAAATGTTCATCTCGCAAAAGGTAGCATTTTGTGGCATATGAATTTGGTTTTTTCAAATTCAGGATGACAATTATTGTATGCATGATTTTTTTTACTATAGTTGCGAATGAAGGAACTAATTTTAGTGGGTCAAACGGTGCTCAGAGGAAAAGGTTCTTTGCCCTCCTGGATCACCCCAGTGTCACAAAGATTATTTGCCCTTTTGTGTACTGCTGCGGTGCTGATTTTGGGGCGACTTTTTGTCATGGGCTCTCAACTCCCGGTTTTTACCAAGTAAGTAAAAATTGGAATCTCAAAGATCTATGAATGCCATATAATAATCCCTCTCCATGTCATTTTAGACTGACTAGTGTTTCCACATGTAATATTTTTCATCTCAAGCTACATTCCACAACTTAATGAATGCACACCCTCTTTTGTGTTCATGTTCAATAGCAAGGATTTAATAAAACGGGGATTAAATGCTCAATTCTTGAATTTCATCTGACTGGGAGTCTGAACACCCTTGTTTTTGATTAGCAATATTTTTATCGTCAATCTCAATATTACTGTCTGGTTCTATTCATCCAAAAAGTAATGAATTTTTTATTGGAATCTTTTTCTATATTCATATAGATTCGGATGATTTTTGTCATTAAACTTGGTTTAATACACTGGTTTCTGTAACAAACTCAATATTTTGGAAACACTTCCACAATTTTTATAGCCATGTCATGTATATCCAAAAGCAGGAGAACTCTACGTACCAATGCATAATGGACTTAATTCTCTTCCCAGATTCGACAATCCGGCATCAGTAGCGGAAGTGCCTATTCGTCAACTGACATACAGTTACCTGGTGAGCCTAAACACTTGGCTGCTACTGTTCCCTTGTGACCTGTGTTGTGATTGGACAATGGGGACAGTACCCCTTGTCACTTCTTTGCTTGACCCACGAAATGGCGCCACCCTGGCCACTTTCCTTACCCTTGCATTCCTTTTGCATTCCGCCTTCTCTCGACTCCCAGACCGCCATTCAAATACTATATTCATGGTAAGTCCAAATGAAAAATTAACAGAATCTATGCTGACTATCTGATTGATGATCACATGGGAAACAATCTAATCAATGTGAATAATTTTTCCTCAGGGATTGTCTCTCATGGCATTTCCGTTCCTACCCGCATCCAACCTCTTTTTCCCCGTGGGGTTTGTGATTGCCGAAAGGATCTTGTATGTCCCATCTATGGGATTCTCCCTTCTTGTAGCATACGGATGGACTCGACTTTATTCTTTTTACAGGTAAGCTTGCACGTCGCTCTGTAATTCGTTCATAATGAGTCCAGGGTTTAAATCGGTTTTTAAAAATAGTTTCAGTTTCATAAGGAATACGGAATATAATCTTTTTTACAAAAAATTGAAAGAATTAGTTTATGCCAATGAATATGATTTTCCTCGTTTTTTTAACATGGGTCCCAAAAATGAGGCACTGGACAATATCAAGGCATTTGATCATTTTATGAAAAAGCTTCTACTGTGAATCTGCAGCTCTCGTGTGAATTTGGCGATTTGTTGCCAATTGCCAACATAGAAGCAGATAATGCAAAGCAATGCACAACTACAACGACAAATTTACATGAATTGTGGACTCACTTGTGACTTATTTTTCACAGAGAGCACAGAAAATGGTGGTGGCTGGTTCTCACAGGAGTTGTAGTGGTTCATGGCGTCAAGACTTATATGCGTAATGTGGACTGGGAGTCTGAATACTCTGTGTTTATGGCCGGACTTAAGGTCAATGGCAACAATGCAAAGTTGTTCAACAATGTGGGTCACGCGCTCGAGAGTCAAGGGAAGTACCAAGAGGCGCTCTACTACTTTCAAAAAGCTGTCCAGTAAGTGCATCACTCATATTGAAAAAATATTTTATTTCCCTCCCGAAATTGAATGTCGAACGTTCATGTTCTTAACGCACTAATAAGGGCGCGGCTATTCATTCAATATTTAGCGATTCAGTATTCAGCGAGCACCAAAAAACTTCTCTTGACAAAATCTGTTCAGTAGAAGCTTCTGTTTTTTCTATTGTAAAATCATGGAGCGAGATAGTAATATACCTATTTCCTGTAAACCCACTGTTAAGAAACTAGTCTTGACTTTTTTTTTGGCTCTTTTGGCAGCAATTAATTTACTAATACTATCCCCATAAGACTTGAGAGAGAGAGAGAGAATACTTGCTTTGAAAAAAATCACATGTACCTAGTCGTTCTCCATGTTGAAAATTGCCATTGAGTGACTGGCTTGTTCGAAAAGTGCATACGACTCCCTAGATATAACTATTACTTTTTACGTCGCACAACTAGCGTTTATGAACAGACGGTTTTTATATTGCACAAACTGTGACCCATAAATAAGGGGACAGTCGAGAGTTTTTTGATAGTTCCACTTTTGTTGACTTCCTCGTTTTCTCCAATACCTTCAAGTTTCTACCCTCAGGTTTTAATTTTACAAATAGTTTCCCCCTGTTCAAATCTGAATCATTTTGGGGTGGTACCTGCGGAATTTAGTGTACGGAAGATTTCATGTCGTTTTTAGTATGTCCAATGTGGTTTTCCGTCGTGGAAATCAATCTCATGATATACTGAAGTTTTGGATGGTTATTTTTCGTTGGTCGAGTGATGGTATAAAAAGTGTGAAACATTGTGTAGTGGTCGTAACTGGAGGAGAGTCTCTTTAGATTTTGAATTTTCATGTGAGTACTGCACGAGTGAGTTCCCAAATGAGATTTTTTACGGTCCAGGACGAATAAAGAAGATATAATGATAAGTTTAGGTCGTAGTAGAAGTAAATAAATGCACTGTGTGCTCGTATAGTTTGTAAAGACGTGAGAAAGGTAAAAACTTTACCAATAAGTCAGTTTTTTTCCCTTTCCCCGCATGGTCCTCTGGAAAGGAGATAAATCAGGGTGTCTTTGGTTGACTGGAGCTTTTGTTCCCAATTTTATTCACAGTTATCCAGAGATCAGATTTATTTTATTCTTACAGCGTATTTCTTTAATACTGCGCTTGGTTAATCAACAAGACAAAATGGTAGCTTACTTTCAACTAAAAAATAGAGTTTCTTTGATCTTCAAGATCTCATTATGTTTATACGCTCATATTCTCATACTTAAGTTTGCTTTGCGAAAAATTTTGATGAGGCTAAACAAATTACATAAAAAGTCTTTAATCATACGAATCCGAGCTTATTTTGTGTTTCCTATCCTACTTCAGCAAGTCTCTTACACCCATATGACTAAACCGAAATCGAGGCTGTTTTAAAACATTTTTCTGATGAAAACATATGAAATTTTTCAATTTATTTGCAGTGTACAATCAGATGACATTGGGGCTTACATAAATGTGGGTAGAATGTACAACAATCTGAAGCGGTACAAAGATGCAGAAGATGCTTATCTGAAGGTACGGAAGATTTAAATGTAGCATAAAAATTGCATCGATCCTTAGCAATGGCAGTTAACTTTGACCTTGAATAATTTTGTAGGCAAAAGGTTTGCTCCCTAAAGCAAAACCAGGAGAATCCTACCAAGCTAGAATTGCACCCAATCACCTGAATGTATTTTTGAATCTGGCCAACTTAATTGCACGGAATGAGACGAGACTTGAAGAGGCAGACAGACTGTATCGACAAGCGATTTCAATGCGCGCCGATTACACACAAGCTTACATCAATAGGGGCGACATTCTCCTGAAAATGAATAGGTAAGTTGCGGCCAGTCATCCACCATATTAAAGTCATACCTGAGCTTTATTCCATGCATAAAACTAACTAAAATACAAATTTTTATAACTTTTCGTAGGACAAAAGAAGCCCAAGAAGTTTATGAGAGAGCTCTTTTCTACGATAGTAGCAATCCTGATATATATTATAACGTGAGTACAACATTTTTCGTGAATGAATATGCTGGTGGAAAACTAAACTGTAACTTGAAATGTTGTTTCGCATTCGCATCTTAGTTGGGAGTTGTGTACCTGGAGCAGGGGAAACCTTCGCAAGCACTCGCGTACTTGGACAAAGCCTTAGAATTTGAGCCCGAACATACTCAAGCTCTTTTGAATTCGGCCATAGTGTTGAGTGAGTTGGGAGAACCGTCCCATCGGCCCATAGCTCGGCAGCGTCTTCTGACATTATTAACACGCGAACCTGGGAATGAACGCGCTCACTTTCACATGGGGATGTTGGCTATGGATGAAAAAGATGGAGATACGGCAGAGATTTATTTCAGAAAGGCGATTTCACTGAAAGAAGACTTTCGCAGGTATGAAAACTTTCATTGCACAATATCAAATAGGATTTAAATGGGTTGATTGAATCTAAGATAGATGCCGCCGTGCCTCGTCCAAATTTTAATGGGCTTGTGATTGTTTTTTCAGTGCGCTTTTCAACTTGGCACTACTCTTGGCTGACAATCAACGGCCTTTGGAGGCAGCACCTTTCTTGAACCAGCTAGTGAAATTTCACCCAGATCACATAAAAGGACTTATCCTACTTGGGGATATTTACATCAACAATATTAAAGACTTGGATAGTGCAGAGACCGTAAGCATAAAATTGCTCAAGTTTAACTGTGATAAATCTTTCTGGTTCAAATAGTACCGTGTTTTAACTCTTGTTTAATTAATTTATTTAGTGTTACCAACGGATATTAACGTTGGATCCAGAAAATGTTCAAGGACTGCACAACTTATGCGTCGTTTACGTGGAAAGAGGAGATTTAATACGCGCGGAAAAATGTTTCCTCCGCGCCACGCTTTTGGCACCTCATGAGGACTACATCTTGCGCCATTTGCGTATTGTCCAACAGAGAATCAACAGAAATACGAATTCTGCTGCTCAAAACAAAAATTCACCGGTGAAATCAGAGGAGGAAGATCCACACTATTATTCCCACACTGAAAATCAAAATAATGACCCGTCAATTCCTGTCCCGAGTGTTCCAGATTATCACCCTAGCAGTAGTAATAATGAATATTTGGTAAATGATGGAAATTTGTTTCCGTAAAAACTTAATTGTTGTACTAATTATCGTTATGGTGACTGCATAATAAATTGTGATGATTCCTCGTTACTTAAATTACTATATTGTTATTTATCCGGAGTTGTTTTTACTCTACCGGTGAAGATTATTATATAGAATTTGTTAGGTATAGTTTAGGTTTGGATTGCCGTATTGTTTTGTGAACTTATATTGTATATATGAAAGGAAATGTTAATTCGCAGTGATAATGCATATAATATTTTCAAACTTGACGTGTATGTACATATTATGTATGCATATTTTTATGACGGCATGATGATGTGCATAAAATTACTAATATTAGTATAACATATTATATCTCTGTTATATACATAGTTGCGTATGTGTTTGTGCAAAAATCATTAATTGCTACATGGTCTCAAAAATAAGCTTGTGTGATTCTGGAATTGAACGATTGTAGATAGTTCTTAAGTTTACTTGTAAAAGACAAAAACTAGAGCATGAGCCATTACTTACATTTTCTATTACGATGAAATGTATTTTAAAGCAATTTTGAAAGAAATTCATATAAATCTGGAGAAGAAAAGCTCAAAAATTTGAATTCTTTAAAATTAAATAGTGTGGATCAAGTCGCAGGCTCTAAAAATGGGTGCCTTCAGGCTTTCAATATTCTTTACTCGATAAATATTCTCAACACGTACTCATTACATGTAAATATTCCACAATTAAATTATAATGTGTGTCTTGCATCCATTGCAGTGCAGAGGTACACAAAAGCGGGTATAAAATAATAGCATAATAAAATTCCTCTCAAAATGCGTATTTTTTGGAGTCAGTCATGTACGGAGTATATGAATCTCAAAGAGTTGTGAGCACTATTAGTATATTTATTAACTAACTTAACCAAAAGCATTTAGCTTTTACAAAGTTTCAAAAGGCTCTAAAATTGTGACATAAAGGTTCTAATATATAAAACTAATAATTTGATTGCATAGCAAAAAATCAAATGTTTGTTTGTTACTTATTATAAACGTACTTCTCTTCAATTGTTATAACGTCATTTTTTGTCACCTAAACCATTTTATTTATTTTGGGAGTGAATCTTTTTGAATGGTACTAGGGTACTATTAAGCCTCCCGAAATATCCAAACAAAAGTACCCACTTTTCTCTCTCACCATCTTTTTCCAAATGCAACTTTGTGTCATTCCCCATCCTCATTGGAACCCCTCCTTAAACCTAAAAACCCTAGCCTCATATTAAAATTTTTAATATTTTATGCAGTGGTATAAAAACCAACACATTTGTAAAGAGAAATTATATAAAAATATTTGTGACTTTTGAAGGAATAAATGGGTTTTAATTGATCATATAAGTGAACATGAATAGTTCATTATTGTGCATTCAGTGCATAGCATAATGTTTTTATTTGACCATCCAATCCACTTCCAGATTTTTTATCAACAAAAACACAAAGTTCATATCTTCTCATTGAACAATACCAGAGTTCATCGTCATTTCATACATGCTTCCAGTGCAAGTGATTAAGACAATAGACCTCACGCACGCTTGTTTGTACACAAGTTTTCCAAGTTGCATTGTAAGTTCACCTCGCGCCATATCCGATAGGTTTTTGAACTCTCTATTTTGTAAAGGCAGATGTCCTTTTCCCATTCTTTCTGTTTTCACTTCCTTCTCATAATTTCATTCGGATTTTGGATCCACTCATCCGTGATTCTTGTGCATTGAACATTGAATTGAACCATACCCTGTTTTAACTACTGAAGTTATTCTTTTTGATTATTACTGGCTAAACTATAGCTTCAAACACGGTATGCTTTTGGTTTACGTTTGCCTTGTCAGGTTGCTAGCTGTTTTGCTTGTTGACCAAACTGCGAATTATAAAATTTCTTTGATTTATTTGAATGGGCTAGGTTTAGTTTCATGTTTCTTTATTTTCTATTTTTGAACTGATTGAAAGTGGACCATAGGAAATATTTGAATTTTGTTTTAGATTGACGAGGAATCGTGGATTGCTCAAACACCATGAAGCCTGGAGGAGAGGACTCAGCATCTAAAGATGGAAAAAGTACTAAGGAAGAAGAGATCAATCCTACCGCTAATTTTCTTTCATCGACACTTAATAAACAGGCATGTTGTGCAGTGAAAGTGAAACAAGAGATTATGGAGGATCTTGATCTTTGGAGACATAATACACGAAATCGCCTCAAGAGAAGAGTGTCTCAGGAGGAAAAAAGTTCTTCTTCTAATGCTGTAGGCAAGAGAGTTCGTCGAGCAAGCTTGGACGAGTTAACAAAAAATGTTGCAGATGATATGACGGAGATGATGTCCAGAGTAAATGCCCAAAGATTAGGGTATGATTAATTATGAATAGATTTTCAACTTCTCGTTTACTAGCTAAGCAATTATTCGGACAGACTATAATTTACTATTTTTTTTAGGAATATCGTAAGGATAAAAAAAGCATTGAATGAACTTCCGTCGGTGCCAGATTATTTTCGTAGGGCAATGGCAGGAAGTAGCGTCATGGCAAGACCGACTGCTGGCTACTGTTTTGTAACTGAAGTCACTGAAGATCAGCCGGAATACAATACCAAATACAAAGAAAAACTGGATGTTGTATCTGAAGTCACTAAAGATAAATTGAAAGACAATACCAAAAGCAAAGAAAAACTGGATGTTGTATCTGGAGTGGAGGTCACTAAAGATAAATCGAAAGAAAATACCACAAGCAAAGAAAAACTGGATGTTGTATCTGAAGTTACTAAAGATAAATCGAAAGACAATACCAAAAGCAAAGAAAAATTAGCGAACTTACCTGGAGTGATTGAAATTCAAGGAGACAGTGCACAAATCAAAGCAAAGTTTACCAACTTACCGGAAGTGACTGGAGATAAGTTAGACAATACAAAAAGTAAAGCAAAATTGTCTCCCTCATCTGAAGTGACTGGAGATAAGTTAGACAATACAAAAAGTACAGCAAAATTGTCTACCTCATCTGAAGTAATTGGAGATGATTTTAAAGACAACGAATCAGTAAAGGAGTTGCAAAACCAAATAGAAAGATATAAATCCTTAGCAGATGCTGCCGAACAAGAGTGGCTCCAATATGTGAAAAAGAAAGTTTCCAAAGAAGCAGAACTCTTAGCTATTCAAAAGCGAAATGAAATTAAAAAGTCTGTCGAGGTTTTACTGTCTCAAGGATCCGAAAACAGTCCGTCGCAGCCTTCAGTAAGAGACAATGAAGACTCCGTTAAAAAATCTAGCGTAAGCAGTAGTACTGCTGATCCAAAACTTCCTGAGGAGGAAACGTCGGAGTCGGAAGAAATTGACAAAAATCAGTCCGAAGATCAGCCGGTCAGCAGGTCAGGGAGACCCATCAGACGCACACGCATTGGACCGGTCGTAGAAGTAAAGTCTTTGATCGCACATCATAATAAGTAAGATGCGAAAATTCATTAAATAGTCTCTTTTTTATCCATGTAGATTACACCTACAATTTAATGTAATACAACTAAAATTCGTGATATGCTTTTCTAATTTTGTAGAGCTAAAAAGAAGGCTGCTGAAGAAGAGAAGACTACTTGTGTTGGAACTTCTAGTGCTTCGGATACGAGTGTTCGCGGAATCAGGAGAAAAAATTTCTTAAACGGTCCAACTACTCCGACTTTATTGAATAGGGGTATTAATCAGCTTGCATTTTCTAATTTCTTACCTCCATCTGTCAGTTTCGGTGATATGCTCTTATCCTTTGCCAATTCGAAAGGAAGGGGCTTTAGATATGATTTGCACACGCATAACAATTCGGAAAATAAAGCTATAAATAATGGATTTTCGTCCATTAGCAAAAATTGTAAAAATTCTACGCAAAAACTAGCGCAGAGTAAAAAGGGCGGGTCCGGGCCAGGGGCACGGGAATCCAATTCCGGTATGTTATTTAACACTTTTATTAATTCCTATTTCGTATCTTGTGGTAGTTAATTTTTGATTCGGTGTAGTCTTTTTCTTCTGAGTTTGTTTTCCTTTAGTAGTTTTGTAATGAATGTGAGTGAGGCTGTATGTTGGCACGAAGCATTAAATGTCTTTCGGCTTATAGTGTCTTCGCACACTGGGGCACCAGCCTCTGAACGGTCTGTAATGACTCATGGGCCTTCCGTGCAGTCCAATACTGTTAGCAATGCTAAAGAGACTGGAAGTCGACTTCCCTCTTCCACTCTGGTCGAAGGAACTACTCTGGCCAAACTTTTGTGTCCCCAAAAGAATACACAGGGGACCAAATCAGGGGATTCCAATACAGTGTTTGACGATGTTATACTATCATCTCCTTCAAATGAGTTGAGCAATCTGTCGCTGGCCAATCTTTTAGAATCTGCAAAGGTAAAAATTTCAGCAGAAGGGAATTTGGGTCCCTCTGACTTGACTTGACTTACTTGATAATTAATATTGTGAATTTCTAGAGGGGGGACTATACATCTGAGGATGGATCTTTGCCCAAATGTCAGGGATGCGGGGCCAAAAAGGCGGAATTCATTTGCGCAGGCTGCGGAAACCAGTGGTATTGCTCACGAGAATGCCAGGTGAGTGCAAAATACTGTACTATGGTACTGTACACATTCTCTATGATTATACAAGTGTTTGAAATAGAACTGTATGTTTTATTATCGTTTGGTTTGCTTTAGGTGTCCGCTTGGGAGCAACATTGCGATGTTTGCACAACATAGTGGAACTGGGCTGTTTAGCATTCGAAAAGTATTTGGATTCCTTTAGATTAGTGGCAGTTGCCATTGGGAACATGTCATGTCAATGGATTATGTTCCTCTACTTGTGTATCACCTATATTGTTTTAGTTTTTAGTTTACAGATTATGGTTAAAAATGCATGCTTTTATATTTACTATATATATTATGAATTAGTTCGATTTGTTCAATGCTTCAGCGGAATTGTTTATGGGTAATGTATTTATACTATTTTAAATCTAATTGTACATGAATATCATGAATATGAATAGATTATGTGATTTTATATTTCACGTTTACTTTACCGAGCGTTTCATTGGGATTCTGAATCTATTGGTAGTACGCGGATAATACTTGTCCTTTCACTATGTGACCTGAAAGATTCATGTAAGTATTAAAAAATCAGACTATGAATGTTTTCATATTCCCTTCATAAATACTGTTCTCACTAATTGTTTAGTAGGTTTTTAAATTATTAGTAATCCTATGGCACTGACTCAGAGACTAAAAGCAATCCTAAAGTCGAAAGTGCAAAATCGTATGAAACTCATCGATTTATAGTATTAGATTTTAGATATCTCCAAATTTGGGAAGTTGAAGTTGGCACAAATGATAATATTTATTTTGTACTTGCTATTACTTACTACTGTGGTCAATTGTTACCATTACCATTTATATTATGAACTAAGAAGCATTTATGTGGTCCACTACCTGTAAGCAAAATCCTATTTTTTAAATATACCAGTCCTTAGCATGTGTTCGGGGAAAATTCGTACTAGTATTCTACTGATTCAAGTTATTAATACGAGTAAAGTTGATAACTTTAGTAGAGAAATGTTACTACTACTGCTGCAGTATTGTATTAATAACTGTTCTTGTATTATTAAATAGTGCTTTCATGCAAATTATGTTTGAATTGTTTGTTTGTGGTCTTACTAAAAAGCATATTCAGAGAGTGTGTAATCTTTTAACGACGTTACTGTGAAATATGTGTACACGCTACAAAATCTTTATTAGTCAACCTTGAATACTAAAAGTATTACATAAACCCGCCCATGTGATTCTGATCGGCAATTAATCGAATAAAAACGTGGGGTCCATATTTTACAAGCAAGCCTCCTGCATTTACTGACTGGAATAATTTTATAAATATTGCGTACTATATCGAGTCAATGAATAAACTATGAATAATTGCATTTTCCGTTTACTAATTCATAACTCCTTATTATTATCATTACAATCCGTAATATTCACCATTACCTATAGTACTGATATTTTGGTACTAGCTGATCCGATAACTAATAGTGCAATCTCCGCACCTCTATGTCTTTCAAAACCGTCTATATACTATAGCAGCATAGCAAATATTATAAAAATTAAATTATTTTGAGCACATCAAAATATTCTTGCACAACAACAGATAAATAAAAACAACTAGTTTGCGACCACCATTTAGTCTCATCAGTTTCTCGTAAACTATTTAGTCTTTTTTCTGTAATTGTCAAGCAAATCTGAATATTTAGCTGAAGTTTATAGTTATTGCAAGAACTAAATGGACAGATTGTTTGTTTTAAGGCACTGATAAAAATCACAGCAATATGTTCTCTCATGTTTCTATCACGGACAGTACAAAGTACAAAGCTATCTATTTGCTGGAATAATGTAGAATGCACAAAGTAAATATTACTAACTAAGTTCCAGTATAAAAACATCATTCTTGAGTTGAAAAGAGAGATCAGATTTTGCAAATGTTCCCAATTGGAAGTCATTTACGCAACTGCCCTAATCAGTTTATAATTTGCAGGGATACATATATTTGTTCTCTTGAGAATACAACAACTGGTCTCTCTACTCAACAAGCTCATGCATACAAGTATACAATAAGGGTACACCCGCGTACATTTCTACGTGCGTAAATCCCCCAGCCAATCAGAGCAGACTTCCAACTTCTCCTTACTGATCTGATTGGCTGGGAGGTTTACGCACGTAGAAATGTACGACTTTACACGGCTTCGGGTGTACCCCTAATAAATACATTTTTATCTGTGGTTATTGATACAAAGCACTTTGGTAAAGTGAGCAACATCAAATTACAGCTAAAATCTTTTATGTTTATGTATAATTTATGAGTAAATTACTTTGATATTACGCTACATTCTAACACTAACTAAGAATCTTTAGAAACGGATGCACAGCCGTAAAACTCTCAAGCATTATCCCAGCATATTTTAAGACTAAAAAACTATAACTGTGACCCAACGCAATATCCACTACATGCGTAGCAGTCTGGCTCTCTTTTGGGGAAATAATTGAACAGCATCAGATATCAGTCTCAGACTATAGGCACACTCCTAACATTCATTATGCCAGATGGAGTAGCACATTTAAGTTTCTTCTCTAATGATTTATATTTCTTCAATGCGTACTTGGAAGCCGCAAGTTTGGCACTGCTCCGATTTCGGCCACTACCAATAATCTCCTCCGATTGAAAAGGAACTCTCAATTTAACTGTCTGCATACCTTGCAAACTTCCAAACATATCCTTATTATCGTCGATATTTCTGCAAAAAATTCCAAGGAACAAAATCGTAAAATCTAAAAAATAGTGTGTCACTAGTAACAATTGAAATTAATTCCTATCCATACCTGAAGTATGCCTGATTAGGGAATAACTCCTGAATCTCACGAACAGGAGATTTTGGTACATCCTTAGCAAACTCATCTGAATAGTTAGTGAACATGAAAAATGTTAGGTTATTTTATTGAAATAAGCACTGGTTCACCATAGTGATAAAGAATATCAAAATACCAATCTGAGGTTTCAGAAGTCGGTAAAAAACAGACCAAGTAACATCCAATGAGAAACCTGAGTCAACAAATATAGCTCCAGCAATACTTTCAAAAATGTCGCCAAGAATTTTAGGAACTTCCACATCCTGTGCCCTCGTAACATCATTGTCATTCAAAAGCTCAAACTGAAACAGTAAAATTATGATAAAATGCTAGCATACACTGGCAACAGCATGGTTCAAGAGTGAAATGAAATACATACATGTCCAGTAACTTCATGTTTATTCTTATTCTGATAGCTCACAAAATTGTCAATGCACATCTGAAGCTCCTTGCTGATGTACAAAACATGATTATGAAATTTGTACCGAACGGCAAGTGAGCCAAAGGTAACATTATTCACCAAAGCCGATCTCAAGTCAGTCAATTTGCCAGGGGTGTTCGCCTCCTTACTTTTTTCCGTATAGATAGTTACGGTGACCAGAAAATCCAGAATAGCATCTCCCAAAAACTCCAATCGCTGGTATGATTGAGTCACCCGATTTGACATGAAACTTGGATGAGTGAGAGCTTCTACTAGAAGCCAGGGGTTTTTAAATTTATACTGCAAAAATTTTTCCAACAGCTCGTACTGAGGTACCAATGATTGCGGCTTAATTCCTTTCGAATCAACCTAAAAAGGAAACAAAGATGTAACTATGGGCAGGGCAATCATTTACTGTTGAGATGGTTACGTTCAACTTGAAAACTTACAATTGGCCACCGAATTTTTTTGTGCACCTTATACACACAAAACTCATCGTTTTTCTTTGAAGGACCACGAAGTCCAAGCCACTCAATGACTCGAGCTGCCGAATCCAATCCTCCGTTGTTGAAATATGCTCCAATCAATGCTTCCACACAATCAGCAACATTCTTGTGTTTCAATCTGGTGTAGTCAAAGGAAGTAAAGCTAGCTACTTCTGTACAGCCACGAGTAATTTCCTTCTGTTTTGCCCACTCCGCTAATGACTCCACGGAGTTCAAAATGTCTTTACAATTTGTTTCTTCTTCTAGCTCTTTAAAATACGAGATGTTTTTGTCGAGCGCTGCAGCAACTCTCCCGACCTATTAATATATGTTTCTTCTGTTATCATGAGCAACAAAGGCATAATAATACGATGCATTGCAAAGTTTATCACACATTTTCTGGTATGGAGATCGTAGGAGGGAGCCAGAATGCCGATGGTTTGAATATACTACCAGCCAAAATTTCTCCTAGGCATTTGGCATCCCCGAATTTTCTGAAATGCTCATTGGAAACATAAAGATTTCTTAGTCCGGTAAGCTCTCCATCTGAATGGTCAGGAAACTCCAAGAATATGTGTGTTGTCACGAAATACTTAATAACCGAATCACCCATAACTTCTAACCGTTCAAGAGAGCAATCTTCTTCTGCATTTGATAAAGTCATCGCCTGATAAACGAAATACATGCATCAATAAATAAAGGACATATATTCATTATTAAACTATAACTCTAGCCGAGAACAGTCTTCCTTTGTTACAAACCTCGTATAAAGCATACAAGGACGGACCACCCTCAGTTCTGAAATCTGTCGACAGGTCCAACAAAGGTAGAGAAATTTCGGATACATCCGTCAATCCTGAAAACGACGAAAAAAACTAAAATAATGAACACAGGCACAGAATGACAGATTCCCCACAAAAATAAATGTTGCAATTTTCACGATTTACATACCAAGATCCGTTATACTTGACGGAGGAGACGATTCCTCAGAACTAAACTTATTCCTTTCATTGTAACTTCTTCGTATTTGCATATCCTCAAATATTTTATCCCAGGACAACCTAGTGGGATGTGTGAACTCGATGTGGTAATTCAATCGACGATTTAGCTCTTCCAAATAAGCCATTTCCCGTTCTCTTTGCATACGGTCTTCAAAAGTTTCTTCCACTGCAATAAGATAATAAAAAATTAAAACATATCCTTCCGCCATGAAATGAGATAGCAGCATTAGCCTGAAAAAAGCAACAACTTGATACGTCTTAACTAAAGCAATAGACGAGCAATACAAGAAAGATTTTCTTTCCTTTTTTCACTCTTCTTCGACAGAAATGAAAAACTACAAGACGGAAAATTCGAGCAGCAAGAGAGAATTAGCTTTTACAGTGTAAAGCGCTCTTTAGCTAATAAATAATTCGCTTCACCACCGTCGGTCGAAACAAGCTTTCGAGGTGCGGAGTTTTCATCAATCTTCAACTGTTTTAAGCCATCAATAATCTCATCATTACGTTTCGTAGTACAAAATCTCTTCAGTGACATTCCATCCCTTTCTTGTCTTTGCTGATTTTCACCTTCGCAAATTAAAATCAATCGTAAATACACAACACTTGATCAAATATCAATGTCAACAATTCAAAAACATAAAAAATGTATCATTACGCCTAGCCAGTGCATCTAATTTGGAGGAAACCATTTCAGCTCGATCCCATTTCGAAAATTTGGAGATTGATTTCCTAACTTCCAGTGCAATCAAAAACCGACTAGTTCTATGCAGAATGCTGGGCAAGAATTTAGCCTGGGCTAGCAAAGATGCATTTATAGGATAAATGGGTGAAAACTCAGGAATCATGGTCAAAACTTGATCATCTGTGCGTTCCATTTTTCTTTCCTCTTTTGAAATATGAAGTGGATCTCGAGCCTTCAAGGACAAATAGTTCAACTGTTTACCCAAACGCTTACAAGTTAGCAATGGCTGTTCATTGGTAGTCACTTTCAATTGGTATTTGTTGTTGTAGTATTCAGAATAGGTTTTAAACTGTGAGTTATCTTCGAACGGCGATAATGGGCTTTTTCCCTCCTCCACTTTGCAGACACACATTAGCTGAAACAAAAGCGAAACCACTAAATTAAAAATATTAAAAATTAAACATTTTAATTAAAAAGAACGAGCATTTCAACTTACCCCTGGTTCTTTCGAGGGACGATAGAATGAGGCTACAACAGCATCCTTGTATGCCTCAAGCTTTTGTAAAGTTGGACGAATAGCAAGAGTGCGTAGATCGAAGTCTATAATATTTTTCATGGTTTCCCAGTCAATTTTCATTTTTTCATCTAATAGAACACAACATGTTTAATAACACCGAACTTTCAAAACATTTCTAATCTGGCACTAAAACGTACTTTGCAACAGGGGCACTATCAACTGTGAGGCAGACTCATCTACTTGAGACAATGGAACATCAATGCTCAAAGTTTTCGTAAACAATGCTCCTTGAAACTCTTTTATAATGTCGATTTCTTCCTGTGTGGGACGGAAGGACGGAGCTTGCAACGCTCGCTGTACTTTAACCATAAAGTCTCCTATTTTCGAGTGCAGTACGAAGAAGGGAAGCTAAATACGAGAAAAGCGTTACAGACTTTGAATACCCCTTATGCTTAAATACAGCTAAACATTAAAATCCAGACATACCCTGTCATAGGTATAATTAGCTGCGTGTGGAATTATCATGCCGAATATTCTAGGAAACTTGGCAAACTGATACAGAGGCTTTGTTACTTCTACCCCTAGATGTTCACGTTGACTGATCAAAATCTCGCACACAACCACCTTTTTTCCTGCTTCAATAACATTGTCCATCAGGATTGACGCAGACTGCAATAGAATAAACAGTAGTACATAAATATCATTTGTAGCCATTTGTACCCATAGTAATGCCTAAGCATGGCATACGAGTGTCATATATAAATATTATCTTGGAAAACCTTTTTTCGATACCACTGCATATTTTTTAACGTTTTCGCTCCTGGTACGTCCGCATTCTCCACATTTTGTGTGGAAGCATTGGAAAATTTAATATCCGGAGTCGGAATGTTTATTGCGTCCAAATCAACTGAGCATTTAGGACGAAGACGCTCATCTAATGCCCCCTTTTCGTGGAGCATTTTACAGGCCACAAGATGGACAGCACGTTTAGCCGAGTATTTACTGAGCGACACCGGGCCCTATAAAAATTAAAAATGGTTTTATTTTACGTAACGTCGTTTAGAAACAAGGTAACAAGTATAGTATACAGCAAAAATTACCTCAATAATTTCCCGAATGTGTGAGTTTAGGGGCAACATGAGATAAGCCTTGAAGCTGTTTGGCTCTCCTGTTGAATTAGTCCACCATGATACAGGGGCCATGATTACTTTCCGATCAAGAGAAAGTAACTGACAATAGCTAAAAAAAATAATTTCATTAAAAATGTTTCCAAATTGGACAGGAAGCATAGATGACCAGGTAGGCTTTATACACACTAGATATGATTGTCTCTTTTTCAACTCTCAGGCTTACCAAAGCCTTTTAGCGAGCTCAGGGTTAGGGTAAAATATACTTGATTACTGTAAATATTGCATTGCATTGTGACCTGATGTGGCATATCATCATAACACAATATTCCGAGTGTGTGTACGGATTTACTTATTTGAAGTAAATATAGATTGGTTTTTCAGGGTTTTTTAATGGCTCCTTTCATGATTGCTTTTTATTTTTATTTTTTATTTTTCAAGGGGTTAAACAAATAAATTGACTTAATAAGTTTGTGAGTAACTAACTAGCTTAGTCAGCCGATTAACCATTAGTCCGCATAGCTAGTAAGTGCGGTAGAAAATTAGACTCCGCTCAATGACAATTAAAACCATCTGACACTGATCTTACACTCTAACTTTCGTGAAATGCTTGCATATAAAAATGAAGAGTGAGGCCCGGCCTCACTCATTCAAAAATCATTTAGAGTTTACGTAAACAAATATGCTAATCTTTAGTAAAGTTGGATGAAGAGTATTACGTACTGATAAACTATTGGTATCGCTTCAGTTGACAAAATTTGTGGTCCAGTTGGTCCATATGGTGCATACGGAGCAATCCCATCATCCTCTTTTTCTTCAAAAGGTTTCATATGGTCGTAGCAGTCATCATCAGCATGTATTGCATGCTGAATCAAATATTTAGCTAAGGTCTCACTATAATCTTTAAAAGACTGGATCTTCTCCATCTCCTTGTCATATTCGTCCTGTTTAAGTAAAACATAAAACTTGGCTCCATCTTGACGAGCCCGTCCCCTGGACTGAACAAAGGATGGATAATTCGAAATGGAGTCAAACCGAATCACAAGGTTGCAGCTCGGAACATCCAAACCTTCCTCTAATACCGAAGTAGCAAACAAAAGATTCAACTCCTTATTATGGAATTTACGAATAGTCGCTTCTTGACGGCACAGGGAGACACGGGCTTCCAGAGGATCTTCCAAATCCCGACTAAGACCAATTACGAAATCGGATTTCACGAATCCGAATTCTTTTTTACAGTATTTTCTGGCATCCTATACATAAAACAATGATGCAGTAAACTGAAATATTTAAAAAAATAAATATTATGGAACTTGGAACTGAATATTAGCCAAATCAAATAATACCTCAAAATACCAATTTAGAATTTGGGCTGTCAACCTTCTTTCACAAAACACCACCCCACATAAACCAACACCACCATGCTCACTAAAACACAAAATTAAGATGGTAAAAATCTGTAGGAAACAACTTTTATGAGTGTGTTAAATATGGCGATAGGGCTCAGTTTGAAAATCATTAATTATATTCATGCAACAAATGTTTTCGTACGTCCTTACCGAGATAAGCTGATCGTGTCGCATAACAGCTTTAGCTTATCTGACTGGAAATACATGACTTGTTCCGCAAATGTATAACTGCATAACTCTCTTTCCAATAAAGAAATGTATCGATCCAAATTGGTAAGCATAGCATTGATGACAGCGCTTTTCATGACGTCAGTTTCTACTTCATATTCACTATGACCAGCTGGTATAACTGAAGCTGACAACATGCTGCTTCCTCCATAGTCCAGGTCAGCATTAAAACTTAGACTTTGCTTCATTAAAAACATTTTTTTCAAATAAGCAGCCAGTCGGGCACAGTATGGTCCTGTAAATAAAATATATGCATTTAGCAAATGTTGGAATCACAATGTAGTTATGCAATCGTTAACATAAAAGGAGAAGGTAAATTACCAAGCTCATCGAATATGCGCTCAATTTCTTGGAATGTTGAAGTTACAATCACTTTAAACATATTTTTGCTGCTCCCATATATTTGAGCAGGTGAAGTAAGCGATGGATGACTTATTTCCTTGAAGCCAGTCACAGGTTCTTCTGGCTCAAATAATGAACTTAAATAAGAACCATTAAATCTGTTCAATTCATCGTTCATCATTCGCATAACTTCTGTCCGCAATTTGTAGTGAATTCGTTTATGGTCGTAAATAATGGGCGTCAACTTTGCATTAGTTGAGCATCTAAATTCACACACAAAAGGCAATTACAATCACAGACATTTTGAACGTAGTTTTATTCCTACCAGTAATGAAAAACGTACTTCAGGACTTCTTCATAATCTTTGTAAGTTACAGCTTTCGCTCTAAATAGCGACTGGATATTCTGAATTTCTGAAGGGATTTTACTCACTGAAGAATTTCCTCGAATAATGGTAGCTGTAAGACCGAGAATTCGAGGTGGTTCTAAATTCGACTCCACCTCAAACTTACAATAAGCTTTCATAATCTAGTAACACAAAATAGTTAAAAAATGAAAGCGATGAACACGAATAGTCGGCTTGAACGAAACAATGAATAGAAATTATGCCTTAGCCATTGGGTGATCTTTTTGTGCATGGTGACACTCATCTAAAATAAGCAAAGTTATTTGATCCCATGTAATATAGCCATGCATTAAAATGTCCAGTAATATTTGTGATGACATGACTAAGATCTGTGAAATGAAAAGTTATGCGTTTATGTACTTTTTTTCAATAGCAATAGAAAGTATCCATTGAGAAACGTACCACACGCCGCTTTAGCAGAGATAACCAGATGTCGTGGTTCCAAACATCGACATTCATATCTCCTAAAGAGAAAATCAACAATCTGCAGTTAGATCTGCTAAATGATCTGTTTTAATTATTTCAGAAATTGGAGATACTCCCTTCAAAAACATCTCTAACCAGTTATTTTTTGGAGATGCTTTTCTCCTTCAGGAATATGGCTTTTAATGTAAGCCGCCTGTTGCTGAACCAGTGGGACATTATTCGCAAGGAAGACAATCTTCTTTTCAAGTCTAAACATTGGAATAGAGGGAAACTTATAAAAATATTACTTTTAGCCAAAAATAACTTCAAGAATAAGTTTGTTCATTTCATACTCCAGCGCTGTTGGTAAATAGTGCTTAATTAATTCCAGAGCGATATAAGTCTTGCCAGATCCAGTACTGTTTAAATTAAGAGAGAGCATGCCTGCCTGTTAAAACAAATGAGTAGCTAAACAAACATATCCTAGCCAATATTGATATACTTACGGCAAGCAGATGATGCAGTTCATTCGCTTGGCTAAATCGAATAGTTTCGCCTGCAATACAATAGCATATATAATGGTAAGATTTTGTTTGACTGGATGTATGAGGTGACCCCATGAATTGTCAACTCTACTAATTGACATCATTGATATCTACCTGATAGATACGAGCTGGTGGTTGGTCGTCCATGTTTTTAGACTTTTTGGTTCCGATTGCTACTTATTATTCGATTATTTTATGACGATACTCACTATAACCCTTGAAGCTTGGCTTTACCCTTTAACGAATTGCAGTATATTGCTAATATTATTACACAGTCAACATTTTCTTTTCTCCTGATTGGTCTGGAAGAGCTATTATTGGGAAAGTGCGAACAAATTCGTCCAGAAAGAAACCTGACTGACTAGGAGATCACTGGTTAATTCACTAGTTTTCAACGTAGATTCTCTCAATCGGAGTTACAAAACATAATGCTTTCGTTATTATGTTAATTCGATGGTTTTAAATAAACAGAAAGTGGATAGTGGACTTTAATAACCAACTTATACCTGGATAGTACTTCTGGACATTTCGGCAACTAGGTTTTTTTTTTCAAAACACTTGCCACTAGCGATTAATGTCGACGTGCCTAGCCTTTGTTTTCTAATCTAGAACTTTTTTTTACTAAAAATCATAAAAGTTGCTCGGAGCAACTGAATCACTGCCACAATACCATCTTCAAAAGTCCTGGAGCACCGGAAACGTAGACGTCTGTCTGATGTCACACGTGGACTTGAATAATCTGTCTCTGTCTGAACGTTTCTTATTCATAAACCTAGCATAAATACAAAGTTTTGCGCCAAAAACGCTAGTTGGTTGGTACG
>Ga0210040_10002478_pt1 | contig 25981 bp, 18 predicted proteins | sample CryGeyCG12114_NA_FD_185462 | JGI IMG/M metagenome (GOLD analysis project Ga0210040, IMG submission 185462) | Groundwater microbial communities from aquifer - Crystal Geyser CG19_WC_8/21/14_NA (SPAdes) (version 2) | ecosystem: Environmental > Aquatic > Deep subsurface > Groundwater | place: USA... | reverse complement strand
TACCGTAATCTTATTACGAAAAGTAGGCCTAGAATTATAAGAATCTTTATAATAATCCTAGCTAAATTTAGTTAAATACCTACCTCTTTTAGTTAGCTTAATTAGGCTTAGTAAGGGTAGGCGCCGTAGTAGAAGCCTACGAGCTCCTATCTATAAGACGGAGAGATAAGCTAGAGGTAGCTAAGCCTATCCCTCTCTACCTAGGTAGAGAGGGTTCCCTAACCTTAAGCCTACCCTACTCTTATTCTACTCGAAGGCTTAAATAGTAGAGAAGTACGATATTAATAAGAAAATATTAAAGCGATAGCTTAATAAAGATAAGTCTTATAGTCTTATAAGTCTTAATCTTAAAAAGTTATTTATAATAATATTAATAGTCTTAGTTAGTATTATAAAATACCTATTTAAGCTTAAAAACTCTTTAACTCTTTATTAGCTATTAAGTTTAGCGAATAAATTACTTTAGCGACGATTTACTAATATATATAAGGTCTATATTCGTTCGCTTAACGATTAGACTCTCTTAATAGAGTATTATATTAATATTAAGATAATCCGTTACTAGATTAAACGTAAGCTTAAATTAGAGATTAAACTTACTCGCGATATAAAATTAAAGAGGGCTATTTAGACCTATTATAAGATAGTAGTAGATTTTTAAAAGAAGCTTATTACTATTATTAAGTAGTACTATATTTAAGATCTTAATATCTAGAATATAAATAAGACTAGCTTTATAATAAGCTCGTTAATAAGTGTAAGTACTTAAGTCGTTCTTCTTACTAAGAATAAGAAAAGACTATAACGAATAAGTATTAATTTAAGAAAGTAGCTATTTATAATTAAAAGTATTAGTACTTACGATTATAATATACCTCTATACTTTATCTTTAAAGGTAAGATCGTACTTAAACGATATCTACTTTAGTATAATAGTTTATTTAAGAATTAGAAGAGTAGTATTAGCGATAATAATTAAATTAATAAATAGTACGATCTTACTTAAATTAAGTACTTCGATAAGTACTTAAACCTAAACGAGTATCGTAGAGCTAATAAGTATAATTAAGATAATAATAGTACTAGCGATTATACTCGCTAATATAACGACTAACTATAGTAGAACGTAGATATTAAACTAGCTTACTAGCGATTACTAATATTAAACGACTACGAGTTATATTTAACTATTAATTTTATTAAGTACTATATAAATTATAAGATTCTAGTATTTTAAATTTCTATATATACCTTATATTACCTTTAATTACTTAACGTTAGTATATTTAAGAGTAATAAAACGAGATATCGAGTTACTATTTAGTAAAGAGCGATACTTAATTAAGTTAAGATAACGCGCGATATCTTTCTTTAGACTTATACTAGCCTTAAACTAGAGTTCTTTACCTTTAATAAAATCCGTAAGGCCTTTATAAATACGAATATTAAACTAATAAGTATTAAACTACTTAAGAGGTAGTTTACTACTAACTATCTTAATAAGCTTAATCAACTATTATAAACTAAATAAGAGTTTATAATTAAAGAAGTTGAGTTATAATTATAATCGTAGTAGTAAGATACTAGAATAATCGTAGTCTTAATAGATATTAAGATAATTAAACTAGTTAATCTCTCTTTTATTAATAATAAGATCTATATTACTAATAAGTATCGCGTTATAGTTAACTCTTATATTAAATATTATATAGTACTTAATTAAATTATTTAAGAGGAGAATAAGAATAAGAGAAGGCTACTATATAAAGTACTTCGTATATAGTTTAGTCGTTAAGAGCTTAAGTTTAAGAGTTTTAAGTTTATAAATAATACCTATTATTTATTAATAATTTAGTTTAAGAAAGATACTACTTTCTTTACTAATCGAATATACTATAGTCTCGCGAGAGTTTAGGATAAGCCTATCTTCTAAGCTAAGTAGTAGCGACGATAAGAGGCTAAGGATAAGAAAGAGGCTAGTAAAGAGATAAAGGCTATTATTAAATAAGAGAGAGTAGTATAAGCTACTACGAAGAAAGAAGTAATTACTATTATAAGACTATAATAATAAGTAGATCTTACTACTAAGTATACTCTTAAGGCTACTATAATACCTACGCTAAAGCGTTATTATTAAGCTAGGCTCTTTTAGCTATTATAGTTATAATTAACCTTTAACTTATAGTTATAGTCGCTAGTAGCTAATCTTAACGATAGCTTTATTAATTTAAGATTATAAGAGGTATCGCTAGCGCCTTTACTTAAGTTACTTACTATTAGTAGGCTTAATAAGCTATTAGAGATAGAGTTATTAGCTAGTAAAGGCGAGAGCGAGGGTAAGAGTAGCGATAGCGAGAGTTTCTTATAATACTATATTTAGCGTAATATTAACTATATATATAGAAAACTATAGCTTTATTAACTAGATTATTCTTAAGAGAGAAGGCAATTCACTCTATCGAAAATATATAGCCTATGATTTATATAAGGATCCTATAGAAAAGTTAGGACCGAAGTTTCTCCGAAGGGCTGAGTCATAACCTTAGCCTGGGTCATAACCTGGTCACACATGTTATATAAAGCGCCATTCGCGCAATATCCACAAGCCTTGGCCGCACCAAGCATCAAAGTTGCCGGGAATTTCCAGTGCCTCTATCACCGCTAGGTTCATGATCGCAGTCTCCCACTACCATCAAAACCTGGTCTGGCTCTGTCCATGTTTCATCGGCTCGATAGCTGGTAGATGCACCCGTCGAGAGCGCAAGATATACTTCTGCCCCATTTGACACATCAACCGCACTGCGCACTGGACCGTGTTGTCTGTCAGTGCTAGGGTACTGTGGATGTCGCCTTTGCTGCATAGAACAAATGAACCACTGCGCGGGCAAAGTCCAGTTTCAGGACCGACTTAGTAGGTTAGGCACTTGTGATTAAGCCTGGTAGGTGACAGTGTCGTCCTCTACCACCTCCGTCGTCTTTTTCATGCCCGTCGTCTTGCCACCCACATATCCTCCTCATCATCCTCATAGTCGTCGTCACTCTCGTCGCCTACTACACCTTGCTACGTCAAGACCTGGCATACACAGGAGAACGTCAAGATACCAATCTTCTTTGATAGCTTAGTAAGACCACAAAGATCGTGCAGTAGACTTTGGCAGTCCAATAGGCACGTGCGATTTACCTTCATCGATGCGTACATTGTGCCACCGTATCTGGATGCAGCTGTCATGCTCTAATCACATCACATATATTGGCAAGAGTCCAAACCGCAGCATAGCCATGCCCCAGCCTACCTCCGCAAGACTATAGATTATGGTGTCCCAATTCCGTGCGTGCGAGTGCAACAAGATACTGCAGCCGCGCGTAGGTCTCCTCTAACGAAGATGATCTACCCGTCTCCTGCTACCGGGCCACAGAGTGGTGTTGTGGTGCTCTCATAGAGATTTAAGCACGATGGCACACCAGGCCTTGGACGCGCTTGCGACGATGAAGCTGCACTCTCCTAGTATGGTTAAGACCGGGATATGATGGCATCGGTCAGCAGAGTGCTATAACCAGGCGCCTACGAGACGATGCAGCGGCACCGTAAGTTGAAGCCGACGAGACCTACACTAACTGGCTTTCCGACATCACACAACGAAGATATAGCGGTTGGTGGGTACCTCAGTGGTAGACTCGAACACAGTGGACAGGGGTGTGCGTTAGACACTACCCAGCAGATAGTCATAAGCAAGTTGACAAGATAACAATCAACAAACCACCCACTAGATAAAGTGGTCGGCCCCGACATATTGAACGAGAAGGACAAAATAGAGCATTGACGTTGGTAATAACAATGGTAGGATGTCTGTCCAAGACAGCGCGGAACAAGGCTCTTCGGTTCCTCATACACCTTTCCGATGAGCTGTCTTCCCGTCCTCTTGTTCCTCACACTAGGATCCACGAGCAGGTCGTGTAGATACACGAACCTTCTCGACCGTGTTTGCCGATAGATGTGGGTAATATGTCACAAACCCGATGACCTTGTCTGACCCTGGCTCAGTTTCGACTGCGACAACACAGTACATCCGCACAGTCTCATCGATGAAGCGCTAGAAGGTGATATTAGTGACTTTTGCGGGATCGTGAGATTGTAGAATTGGTGGTACTGTTCCCGGATATCTTCCCAGGCTGTCCGGTCGGGTATTTGGCTTGCGCGGATCTGCACTGGCATGGTCACTACTAATAATGCTGAGCAGATCGTACCTCAAGCCAGGAGACTATGTTGCAAGAGGTGTGAAGTGCTAAATAAATCGAGTGGGGTTGTGTGCTGACGCTGCAATATGACTTTGAGACTCGCATGGATTTCTCAGTGTAGGGATTGTTCGAAAAGCGATCCGCCCGGGACCCGGGGGAAAGCACGTCGCTTGTGCTTTTTGAAAAAGGCTAGATCAGATGACTCAGCTAGGGCACGATGCAGTCATCCTAAACCCTTCTCCCGCCCATCCAAGCTGCCCCCAAACAAAGAAAGTGACCGCCGCGTTAGTTCATGGTGGTATTCATCGCTTTTGCTGCTCCTCCTTGCAAGTATTGGTGCACCGCATCGGCCGTTGGTGAAGTTGGATAGTGCATGCAAGCCTTCTGATGGTCTTGAAGCAAGTATCAACAGGTGCCTGAGAGATTCTGTAGGGCGTGCACACACAGACCTTCTAATTATCAGGCATCTACTGTTTTTCAGGCCAGCTAGGAAAATCTTGCGGGCCAGCTGGCATGATTCTGACCAGTAAGTAGTTGATGTAGGACATCTATCGACCACGATACTGTGCCGTTATATTATCATTATGATAGCGGAAACGCATACTCGGGATCCAGCATTTTGACGAGGTATATTAAGCAGATTACGGTTATGATGGAAGAAGTCAAGCGCTTGTAGTATAGCTGTCTATGGCGGACATTCGGTCCGTCCGGGAGGAGGCAAGACGCGGGTGAGCGTTAGCAGGGAGAGAATTGGCGGCGGAAACGTTCCTCCTCGAATTTTCACCTGTAACGTCGCTCGGGATCGCAGGGGAAGAACGACGTCACAGAAGGGTGATTGAGGTGTAAGAGTATGGAAAAAGAGACAGCCAACCAGCTACGTTGGTCGTGCGGAGTCTGACAGCAATACCCGATCCCGGCCCTGAGCCAAGCTTCAAGTCTTGGCAAATGCTTGTATCGAACACAGGCCGGATCTAGGTGAGAGGGTCCACATGTCGATAAACGAGGATTATCACGTTGCCCGTCGAGTGTGTGCTTGGCAAGCCGTCGTGGTCAACTGGAGTGTAAACACTGTCAGAATCATCGCTGGGAATCCGCCCAGTGAGCACATCGCTTCGTAGCGGATGACACGACAGGAGGTGGCACAGTTACAACTAGGTTTGGATACAGCGGATGACTCGGATTAACAGAAAGGAGTAGGATTGCTTCCTAACTTTCCAGTTCATACGGGGAACGCAGAAGTAGGCACAGCCTGTCATAGTCCTGCCACCGTCATACCAAAACTTTCAGCTGAGGCTTAAGTACTAACATCAGCAGTCGTCACGCTCCACTCGGCCGACGTAGCCGCCAAACCTGCCAGAAACTCTGCTCCGCGCCGTGACGTGGATGGAGCGGAGCGTGGTCGTACAGGCGACCAAGCACTAAAGCATGGTACAAGGTACTTGCTTCGGGCTGAAGCGGCACAGTATCCAGCCGGATACTTATATCATGGTTAGGACGGCAGAGCAATATACTTCCGACAGCCTTGGCAAGCTGAGTCTCGACGACAACTACCCGGGGACGAAGAACGGCTTACTATACAAGCTGTACACATCTATCCTTGGCCTCGAATCAATGGGCCCTTGTGTAACCCCGGTCCAGCCGCCCTGATATCATGAGAAACGAAATTTTGGTCGATAGCGTGCGTTTTGACCTTTCAGGCATATTGACCAGACGTCACAACGGCGGGATAGACTTCAAACAGCAGCATCGTGCCCCCTCGACGGCCCATATAAGTCGATGAGACGTTCGCTGAGAAATCACCATCATTCTTCCCATATCACCAAATCTACAACTCGCAAACACTTCTATCAGCTTACAAACCGTTCAGAACGAAACCAAACCAAATCAAAACATCCAACATGTTCGCCAAGTACTTCACCGTCGCCGTGGCACTTGCCTCATTCGCCATCGCTCAAGACGACAATGACAACGACAACGACAACGACAACGACAACAATGCCGCCGCCACCTCGAACTCCCGCGTCGTCTACAACACAGAGACAAATACGAATGTGTACACACCAGTTGAGACCAGCACCAACGTCGTCGTCGCGTCATCAACGCTCCCTTCCTCCTTGAACACCGTGACATCAGTTGCGTCAAGCGTTGTCTCAAGCACGAGCCTGTCGACCAACGTCTACACCACCAACACCTTGGACAACACTGCTTCGGCAACCGAGTCCGTCGCGCAGGCAACCGGGGGCTCGGGGGGTAACATGCTCAAGGTCGGATCAGGCGCGTTTGGTGCCGCAATGCTCGGTGCCGCTGCACTCTTGTAGAGCGCTGGAATGTACTCGAGATGATTGTTGGTCACAAAATCGGGGTTGGATGACTTGAATAGAGAGGAGCCTCTCTGCTTGTCCAGCTCTACTGAACATAAATATTACACGCCAATTTGACCGGGAGCAGTTGAATTCGGCCAGAGTGGTCACCGAGCGGTTGCCTAGGTTTCTTGGGAAATAGTGAGGCTCCCAACTTGATATCAGTCCGATATGGCTAATGCTGCCTGGCGGTTACATAGCCCATACCTACGCTTGTTAGCTAGCAACATATATGGTCATACAAATCATGCTTATCATACTGTCTAAGAGACTTGTTACCCGCAACGACTGCATTTCGCTCCGTAACTTTCCCATTTTTTAAAGCGAGAGTATTACTTGACGTTATCAGTGGCTAACCGGATCTAGTTCCGCAGAATAGACCTTCATTACCATCAAAACTCAGCACGATTGATCTCTCGTGAAAAAGACCTATACACTCGAGCACGATGTGCGGGTTGATGCACTCCTTCATGTATATGACTTCCAGACTGACACCGCCATGCGTTAGCCCGATAGAGATGAAACATACTGCCTGAACTAAGCCGACGAGGCTGACGCGGTACGGTACAGAAGATGTTGGTGCTTAAAGTAAGGACTCGCGTATTTTTGGACATTAGCTGTTCTAGATCTGCTGCTCTGAAGAGGCCCCCAATCATGCCTTTCCCACCGCTTCCGCATGGAGCCATGCCCTTTCGTTCCATGCCTGCTCTGAGTCTGGTCTGATAGCTAGGTAGAGAGGACCCAATATCCCGCCTCATCTCGGTCACTTGCCCTCACAGCATCTCTCAATGGAAACACATGTAGTAAGCCAGCTTCTCCAACAGTAGCACAAGCCCGTCCTGCTGATTCACATGCTACACATGCGGCATCGATCTGTTTTCGCGTAGTCCTCAGTTTCCTGCATTTCATTGTCAGACAAGCCTCAAGATATTCGGTCGTGCGCCATTTCGGGTAATGGCCCGAATCCCATTCTTTAGCCAGATCATCCAGCAACGGCATTAGTACATTATGTGGTGATGTAGTCCACGTCCCCGAACCAAGATCAGAGATGAGGACCTTGAAGGGGCTGGCAGGATGTCCATGCGGCTCGCCGGGTTTGCGTCGTTTGTTGGCGTTGAGCTTCTGACTGCCATTGGCACGCTGCCTCTTCTCGCTTCCACCTGGGTCTGATACCGAGCTTAGCGACAGTATTGTTGTGTTATTCCGAATCTGTCTCTTCGTCGTTGTTGTATCGTACCCAGTCAGTTTCTCAGGTGTTACCGTGTTGTGCAGAGTTGTATTCAGTCTGCTCTGAATCACGTGTGAGCTTTGTACCTTCTTGGGGTCCATTTGAGCTTCAGCTTGAGCGTCGTCCATGACTGATCCATAAGTCGCCGGTGCTGGTCTAGGACAGACCGCTTGTCCCGCCGGGCATTCGACATATCTTGTCAGCGTGTCCTTCGAAAACAATGACAATGGAGCGTCGTCGACCACCGTGGTAAGATGCAATGTAGCTCCAGAGCTGAAGTCAGAATCTTCAGTCATATTTCTGAGCGATGGCGGATTGGCGTCGTTCTGAAATCTTGAGTTTTGAGCCGCTTGTTTTGACAAAGTCAGCATTCTATCTCGCTCTTTCTGACAGTGCTGCTGCCATTTTTCTTGGCCCAGTCCGCTCAGAAAACGACCAGCATACTCGACCTTACGGCGCAGGTCATTGATCTCTGCTTCAAAGCCCAAACACTTCTCATTCAGCTTCTGATGCTCACTCTCCGCCCTAGATTGATCGGACAGTGCTTTCTTGTGTTTCGCGTATAAGGCGTCATACTTGGACTGCAGAGCGATCTTCTCCTGCTCAAGTCGTTGAGTTGACTCGTCGTTGGCTGTGCTTCTCTGTCGGGGTAGTGGTTTAGCCATGTCGAGAAGGGCTCTGGTTTCGTCAAGCGCTTCTCCCTGCTTTCGACTATATTCTGATTGACCTTCCAGACATGTAATCCTGTCGTCAAAGGACCTCAGAATATCTTGAAGATCTTGGACACTCGCTTGGACATTAGAGTTGTACTCGTCGTACTTATCATCTTTCGCGGACCACCGATCCGACTTCGGAGGCTTGACGTCCTTGTCTCCGTCCTGCTCTTCTTCATCGCTGCTCATGAAGATTACTTTGTGCTTTTTGCTTCGCTCAAGGACTCGCTGGCGCTTATCATTTTTGTTCTTCTCTAGTCGTGCTTGACCGGCCGCGAAAGCAGCTTCATGAACAAATGGTGCTTGTTCCTTGTGATCGGTAGTTCGCGCTTGTCGACCATGTATTGGCGTGTGGGGAGGACTCTTTGACTTGGTCAGATTGAATTGTGTGCTAGCCCGCGCTTTAGATGTAGGCATAGGGCCCTTCAAGGAACCCATGTCCATCCGCATTGATGTGGTGAGAAAAGAAGAAAGCTTTAGATAGGCTAGGAGCCTGGGTGGGGGTATTCGTACGGGGTTACACGTACCAATATCTATATTGCGGGCTGTAGGCGTAGGAGCGTAGAGATCCCACGTCCGTTCGTATTGGTAGTAAGAGAAATGAATGGCCCAGAAGGCCGGAGTAAGGTGCGATAGGCGTATACGTACCGATAATTCACACTTGTGCTCTAGACGCAGGAAAACGTAACCCACGTTCGTTGGTTCGTTGGATGGTTTGAAGTGATTTGGTAGGCTTAGAAAGCCCAATATCTATCATTAGTGAACCCTGGCCCAGAAAAGACAGATCGAGATGCCGAAGCGGACTCGTATGGTTTCCTGCGCTGATTCAGACGAAATCGTGGTATGTCTAGTGGACACAAAAGTCGCACACGAGCCGTACCTATCGTTTTCGGCGGAAATATCAGTAATGATCATCAAGAGGCTAGGACCGTGGAGAGTATTACCTGTGAGATGTCGAAGGGTGACCAAAGAGTTCTTGAGCTTCGTGATGTCCAACGTGTAGAAGTTGGGAAGTTATGATGAGCGAGGAAGGCGCAAGGTGGGGCGGTGAATCCTCGCGGTTACAGCCGATTATCTTCACTCACTGTTTTTAGACTCCAGCACCCACTGCACTCAAGCACCGAGACCCATGGGGCTTCAACTTCCACGGCCCCGCCCGTGGTGTTGGATGGGATGCGAGATGTTGCTTGCAAAGTTTCATTTTGATCATGTCCAGCTTTCCATGTACGAAGATCAACCAGCCTGCTCAGATTGTCTCTATACCCCAGAGCCCCGCTGAAGCTCAAAATAACTCCTAGCAAATCTCCTGGCACCCTCACCCAAACCATACCCTCCGCCTCTGCGCCCTCAACTATACTCGCCTGCCCCTCCTCAAACAGAAACACCGGTTGACGCACCCCATCCCGCACCCAACGTTGTTAGTCTCGACCCGGATCATAGTCCCCACTATCATCCTGATCGTCAAACTCCAGCTTTGTCTTTCGCCTCTTCTTCTTCCCACCGCCTCGACTGCCAGATCCACCTCGTTTCGTGCCTTTCTTCACTCCGCCTTGACCAGCAGCCTGACCCTGACCCTGAGCATAAGCTTGAAGACTACTTTGGTTCTGTGGCATTAAGAGCTGTGTCGGATCAATAGAGCCCATGCCGTAGCTGGGTTGGTAGGTGTTACGAGCACGACCCCGTGGCATGTGTTGCACCATGGGCGAGCCGGGAGGAGCACTGTAAGCAGATTGGAAGTTGAAGTTGGACCCAGCTTGAGGATTGTATTGACCAGTTGGGGCAGCAGCTTGAGTAGAAGTGTTGAATTTGAGCTTCAGCTTTGGTTGAGCTTGGTCACTCGTTTCCAAACTGTGCTGATATCCGAGAGCACTGCTGCCTGATGCGTGTAGACCTTGACTAGCAGCATCACTAGCGCCCTGTGTCATATCCCAATCAGCAGGAACATCTTCGCCATTGAAGAACCATTCACTCCCGTCCGGCTGAGAGCCATTCTGGTTTTCCCAAAAGCCGTGTAGAATCACCGGTCCAGAGGGGTCGTTCGGGTCGTGGAAGGTGATGTATTGACCGAAAGGATTCTTCTTTCGCGCCTTGGCTGTCTTCGAGATGTATTCGCCGACATGGTCGTCCATACGCCTACGCTGTTCGAGAGTGGCATGTGGAAGATGTCGGAAGGAGAAGCCACGGCTGCCTTCGACTGTGGTCGATTTGAATTCGTCTGGCATCTGGCTGTCATCTTGTAACGTCATCGTGGGAGATGTCGAAGATCGTGGAGGATACTTAAGTTTGAGAACAGCTCGACCCTGAGTTGGTGGAAGCATCGGAGACGAAGGCGACATGTTCTGGCTCTGGGCAACAGGGGTCGCAGCTTGCGACGGCGGAAGCGTATTGTACTGTCTGCTTGTTGGAGGCATTGATGGTCTGGGGTGGATTACATGTTGCGGACTAACGAGGGCCAGCCGCTGCACATTCTGGAAGAACTGAGGCCGATACTGACCAATGCGCTTGTCAAAGAGTCGGATAAGATGAGATATATGCACTCCTTGGGGTGGAATCGCTTTCAGTATTTCTGCATCCGAAGGCCAAGATGAAGCTGGCGCATTCTGGAGTGAAGCATGTGACTGTGCGGGCGATGGTGCATTTATCGAGAGTGGCGGTGAGTGAGCTGAAGCGTCGATAGGTTGCGAAGCACTATTCTTCCTGACATACGCGTCAAAACCAGCCTTGAATCTCCGGAGTTGTTCGTTACGTTCCTCGGCAGTAAATCCAAGTTGAGTCAGGATATCCTTGATCTGTGGCCAGAGACTTACCATACCGTTCAGAGGAGGTAGGCCACGTTCCGTTAAGGCCCTCTTCAAGAACGGAATCCATTGTTCGTTGATGTAAGCTTGTTTGAGATCAGTCTGCGATGGTGGCAGTGCAGTATTTGGTCCTGGTTGGGACATTTGTGCGGAAGCTTGAAGGATAGATGCTGCGTTCGGAGCTTGTTGAAGTGGGGCGTTGTTCGAGAAAGTGCCGTTGAAGGCGACAGGAGACACTGACGAAGTAGTAGATGGTACTTGAGCTTGATCATTTGTGTCTGTGTTGATACCGAGGCCATGTTGAGCGCCAGTAGTGGTGGTGACAGCTACACCTGGAGGAGAATCGGGCCGGGAGTCGACGTCCATACCGGTTGTAAACTGGTCTCGATTGCTGCCGGCGTCGGTTGAGAATTCCGGCGCGTCTTGATAGAGCTCGTAGCCGTCTACTGGGTCATTGTCGTCACTGCCCCTCGTGTTGTCTCGAGTCTCTAGCGTGTCAGTGGCGTCGAGCTGCAGATCGTCCTTCAAGGTCTGACGCAATATCGCCCGTGAGTTGTCGATTCGATCATTCACGAGCCGAGCGTCGTGGCCCATTTTGATCATCTCCGAAGGTTGGTGTCCTTTCATCGAGTTCCGGAATCGGATGATATGCTCAATGTCTCTGTAAATATCGCCCAGAAGCGCGCCCGCAGCTTTAAACTTGTCATTGACGTCGACAGTGAGATTCCCACCTGGCGCGAAGTCATCTCCGCGAAGCTCCTTCGTGGTGAAACATTCGAGCAGGCCCTGTTCGTTGTTAGCAGTCACGACTTCTCGCGCAAGCTCGAGGATGACGTTCTCGTTCGAGCCTTGTGTCTGGGCGGAAGTTCCATTGACAGAATTCTCTTCATCAGAGCTGGCCTCACTGGTGAGATCAACAGGCTCGGTTTCCAGGTTGTCTTCGTCGGCAGCATCCAGATCGTTCGATTGCCGCAACCGCAACTCAGTAGCCAGTGCTAGATGTTGCGCTTCCCGCTCCTGATACGTTTCGATACGAGACAACGTATTCTTCTTTTGTTGCTCTTTCGTGAAGTGCTTCATGAGGTTCTTCAGCTTCAACACGTTGTATCGAGCATCCTGGACTGCCCACAGGCTGTACATCAGAAGGTTCCTCCCTGGGACAGATGGGTGATAAGTAGCGCTCCAGTCCCGCTCCACGAGCCTTTCCCTGCCGTCTGGAAGGCCATTGAGGACATCATCGAGCAGAAGCTCTCCAGCCTCATAGTCGTTGTCCTGGACTCGTGTTCTGATCATCTCCATGGTAATCTGGTTTTGAGCAAGCTCACCATTCGTGACAGCATAGGGGTCCTTGCCTTCATGTGCAAAGCCGGCAGGAAGTCTCGTAGGGCTCTGGGCTCGTTTTCGGCCACGCTTGTCTTGGTGATCCTGCCCTTCACCATCAGCTCGTGCATAGGTCATGTCGACGATCGTCTCTCTTGGCCGGATATAGTGGCCTTCAACGATCGCAGTTTCCCACGCAGCTTTCATCTTTTCAGTGACGACTTCCAGAAGCTGTGCTCGCTTTGTGTCGTCCTTGACCTCCGTGGACCAGACACCCCATCTTAATGCATATGCTTGAATCCACACGTGGAGTGGTGCATCTTTTGGTGGAAAGACGTCAAGTCGGCGGCCATAGTCACACGTGGGAGGATCCTGAGGAGGCCAATTGGCCACGTATGAGTAGTGTGTGCCGCATGCGGCAGGGACGCTTTTGGCGCGGCCTTGGAACGATGGTATTACGGTAGAAGGACGATATTTGCAAAGACAACCCTTATGCTCAGAGTTGTCGTTGACATCTGTGGCGCGGTGTGTGTCCTTGCACGAAGACTGTGCGGCGGACAGGACCATGTCATCCATTGAGACTATGTTCATGTCGGCTGTAGGCCGTACGATGACGTCGGTAGAGGCCTCTGTGGCGAGCATATCAGCAACTGTGGACTCATTGCCGTCTCCGACTTGAGGGGCTTGGACCTCGTTGTGGGCCCCGCCACTCTCGGCGAGGTGTTGTCCTTGAACTTCAGCCGTGTCCCCATCGCCAGCATTGACCTCTGCATCGGTTGAGGTTATCTCACTGGTAGATACACCGGTGTCGATTGGCATCGAGAGTTGAACATCTTGAGGCGCATTTGCCGCAAGAGAACTGGCTAGAGGGCTGCTCACTGCTTCATCTGCGGCGTTCGGTATGGAAGTGGCGCTAAGTGGACCATCGGCTGTCTGACGTGCCATGATGCCGGCCGTAGGTGTGACAGTGCTCTCGTTCTCGGTGTCCATCACTGGTACCCTCTCAGCATCCGAGATAGATACTGTTCCACGGCCGCTGGAGGACGCTTCAATCACGGTAGCTTGCGGTGCTGGTGCTGTTGCTGGCACAGTAGTGTCGGTCTCTGATTGTGCATCCATCTTAGAAGCCTGATCGTCCTCCGGAGATCGGGGTGCAATTGGTAGTTTTCGCGACTTGGTCGCCTTGAAGTAGTTGGTAAGCATGGCGCAGATGGAATGGTACGTGATTTTATAGTACGTCAGGTCGCTGGGTGAGGTAGGTCTAGTGGGCACCTTGAGCTCGAACTGATAGTAGAATGCAAAGGCCGCAGTCTGGGGGCCGACGCTTGGTGAGGTGGATCTGAGGTTGTCGTGATAGATCTGTTGCCAATCTCGAGGATCGAGACAGGCTGCTACGTTGTCCAGATCCACGGTCCTTTAGATCAGATCCTAAAGTGTGAAATAAGCTGGTAACGAGATTCGCAGGGAAATCCCGCGGCAATTCGCAAGAAGATCGAAAAGAAGCAGTGCTTGGTCAGATGAGGTACGACAAGCGCTTAGTGGAAAGTGAAGGATAAGTGAATTTGTCACGTCATTGTATTGCGGATTGATCAGCCTCATATGCAGTCGACACCTTGATCTTACCTAGAGTTCGTCATGTGCGGCGGCAGCTTCTGTTGCAGCCTCATTCGAAGATGCTTCAGTGCTTTGAGGCGCAGTTGACTCAACAATCGAGCTGGCATCAGCGAAGATGTCAGCGGCCAGTCGATGCTTCGTACCTTCACCAAATCGAACATCATCCATGAAACTCTCAATGCTCTTCACATCAAAGCCTGACTTTGTGTACTTCTTCGCCCACCCCTTCTTCATGTTGAGGACAATCACGTCGAGCGCGGTCTCGGAGTTCAGGTTTAAGGCTTGTCGAATGACGCTGGCATCCTCGTTCTCAGACGGGACAGCATAGGCTGGGAAGATGTTGGCCTTCCGCTTATTGTACTTCTCTTCCACCGCAGCAAAACCAGATAGGGCGTCGGCAGCATCTCCGGCATAGTCGGCTTCACCATCTGCTTTTGCTGGCAGCATTATCAGAACACAATGAGAGCTGTCAGCCTGCAAACATCTCGCACGAAGGTCGGATGAAGCTTCTAATGTTGGTAAAGGTGGAGCGACGTCAGGTACGACCATCGGCTTCTGCTTGTTCTCGACGATGGGTAGCGGCGAGTCGGATGGCACGTCATCCTCAAGCACTCTAGTGCTCGCATGATCGAGATAGTCTTCGAAGTCAGCAGATTTGTGGTCTTTGGAGGCTTTAGAGAAGGCAGAGGACGCCGATGCCGATGCAGACTTGGGTTTCTTAGTGCTTGATGACTTGGCTTTGGCCTGCTTCGGGGCTGGGTCGGGGTTTGGAGAGGCAGCTTGGCTCAAGAAGGTCGTCAAGGCGGCCTTGCTGATCTCACCATCGTATTTGGAGATATTATCGCTCTGTAGCAGTACAATGGTTGGGAACTTCTCAACCTCATACTTATGCACAGCAGCGGCTTCCTTGTTTCGGACTTGGGCAAAGTCGATAGCACCAAGGAAATCAACGGCCAGAGCCTTGACTAACGGAGCCGTGGCGGCCTTTTCGGTGAACAGGATAGCCTTCGGTCTCGTGCCCTCCTCAACCCAAGCAGCTAGTGTATCTGCTTTCAACTTCTTGACGTGGTTTGTAATTTTGTCGCTAACAGCTTCCACGATAGCTTTGGCTTCTCGAGGACCTTGATAGTCTTCAATCATAGGCTTTCCTGGCTTCTTTCCTGGTCGGACAAGCTTCAAGGTAGGAAATCCTTGCACACCAAATTGACCACAGAGGGGTTTGTTCAATTCTTCATCGCAGTTGACAGCTGCCACTTTGGCAAGACCGTCGAGGTTCTTGGCTGCTTTCTCGTAGGCGGGTTTGAGATTCTGACAGTGACCACACCATGGTGCATAGAATTCGACGATCTGCTGATATTAGTGCTGACCCTGGTTGTTGTGGTACTGGACTCACCGAGGTGTGATTTGACTGGGCGATCAAGCTATCATAGTTCTTTGCATTGACCTGTAGTACGGGTGATTTAGAGCTGTACATGCCATCTGCGGCTGCTAGCCCTAGAGCTGCGACTAAGCAGAAGAAGGGAAGTCGTGACATGTTGAATTGGATGTTAGTATGACAGCTGGGAAGATTCAAGGCACGAGGAGATGATAGAGCATTATACATGGACCGGGAGGCTGCATGCCTGTCTGCGACCACTTCACATCATCTTGACACTCTGTCGCGTCCTTCTGGGAAGGTGTCACGTTTCGGAACGGGCAGGTGCGGCACGTGATGACGCTGGCATTCGACCATTCCTCAACGGTCTTATCTGCAGTATGGAGTATCTCGACCTAGTAACGCATGTCATCATCTGAGGATACGATCTAGAGGCTGAACGTGTTCTATACGGGCTCAATGCTGCGGACTAAAGGAAGGACAGCGTGTTTCCCGATTCTTCGTGGGGTTCTTGGCCTGATCCTTACGCGACTTAGCCATGAGTCTATTCTCCTTCATGTGCACAGTCTTTTTCAATTGCAGAAAGTTTAGTCAAGCAGCAAACTGAGCTTCGCCTGCAAGTATGCCACGTTCCATCAAGACTTTCCGAGGTTTGAAATGGCCACATATGCTGCCAGAGAACGTCTCAAACCGGGTATGCTGGTAGACTGAGTGAGTCGTGCCAAAACAGACATGCCGCTGGCGTCTATCTTGTCATTCGTGAGACCTGCGGCATCGGCATCCTTTCAAGTGCTCGGCTGGAAAGGCCGAAACAAGATGCGTATATTGTAACATGATTCGTGCTATGCCTTGGACCTGCATATCTCATCTGGCTAGAGGACCCCTTTCCGCCTTGTGATGATCCATTCATGGTTCAGCTAAACTCCAAATAGGGCTCCCTATCTCTCTTTCTCGCTGTCTATATGCCAAACTCGCAGATTGGGTTTGACTTTCATGATTAGGGTCTCGTGGTTGATGTGGGCGCCTAAGCATCGGAGGAAGCGCATGGGCCGTCGGAGATGTTGCGTTGTGCTGGCAACCTATTGGTCATTCATGTTGCTCTTATTGTTGTGGCAGGTGATATTGCTTTTGGTGTTGTTGAAGAGTAGACCCACTGGGTGTGGCGAAGACTTTAGCTATGGGTTAGGTGACTCTGCACGTTTGTGCTGGTGACCAAGCGACCATGTTTGAATGCGACTCCAAGCATAGGTCCAGTCTAAACTCCCTAACCAACTCAGCATGCCTACTCCCAGAACGACTTCCATCCGGCTTTGTGCTTTCATTGGCAAAAGAGTGGGGATGAGCAAAATCCAGTTATCGAGAAAAGGCGGGAAGTTGCAAAGCAGCATCTGGCTGAAGAGTATGACGCGAAACGCGGTATCTGGGGAGAGGGCGAGGCAAACCGCGAGAAGGACGGCTCCGACGAGGGCAATAATGGTTGTCGACCACTTATTGGGCTCACACATAGCTTCGGCGTCGTTTGTCGTAGCTTTCGGCGACGCCTTGACGCTGCTTGCGAAATGTTTGTAGGCCGATGCTTTTGACGGTGCCTTTCTCCTTCGAAAGATGTTACGGATGCATGAACGACGAGTGGAGGAGGATTGTGGTGCTGTAAAATGTCTTGGTCCGGCGTTCTGACTGTCTGCTTGCGCGCTGTCGATCTCATCTTTATCTTTCCGCCCTTTGCGATGCCACGGCATAGTTTGAGGGGACTGCAGGATCAGTTTGTCGCGATCAGACGATGAGGAGAAACACATCAAGGACGGACGAACGACATGGTACAGCATTGGACACAATGGGCGAAACGTATCAAAGGATATGCATGAGAAGCAGTGTTGCCACAGGCGTGACAACAGGTATTCGTAACAACCAACTTGGTACAAACGAGAATTTCAGGCTCGCATTGAGGTGTGATATAGTCTGGCGTATCTATTGATCCTCCGAAGCAGCGGCACCCTAGGAAAATGTCAGCGTGATCGGACCACGTGATGGAGTGGTCACATACAGTAATAATCTCCACCAACTCGCCAGTAATGACGGCTTGTCGAGTTCTGTTGTACAGGATGGTGAACTTGCTGATCATGTCACCTGCGTTCTTCGATGCGTTCTGCAACGATGTCAGCGTCTCGTGTTCATAGGGTATATGATAGCCTGCACTCACATCCATGGCATTTCTCCGGGCTGATTGTTCGCAAGCATGACCCTCAGCCAGAGCCCAGTACAGAGCATTGGCAAGAGCATATTCTCTCAAGTTGGGAAGGGTCTCATCGTCGATCTCGAAAGCAGCAAAATTGGAGGACTGAGTGATGGCCTCTTCGGAATAAGCCTCGATCGGGGTGGCCTCGTAGGACTGGGCGTTGATGAATTTGTTATAGAGGATGCGGACACTAGCGTACTCTTCTGGCAGCAAGCAGATCTGGTCGGCAATGGCTTGCGCATCGGTGAAGGATGGGACGTCCTTGCCAATGCCTTGGAAGCTCAGGACGACCGACTTGCCATTGGATCGGGAGAGTTGGGCCTTGGCTTTCTCGCCAATGATGGCCAAGTCCATGTTTGGGTTCGCTTCCATCATTCTGCGCGTAGCTCTTGACAGACCAGAGTGAATACCACCACACAAACCCTTGTCGGACGAGCACACAACCATTAATGTCTTCTTGTCCTCGATGGGCTTGGTCTCGGCCTCCTCGAAGACCTGGTTGGAGGTCTGGCCGTAGGTTCGCGACTCAGTCATGGCTTTCTGAGCTCGCGTGAGCTTAGTGGAGGCGACAATTTTCATAGTCTTGGTGATCTTCTCGATGTTTCGGATCGACTTGAGGCGGCCTATTCATGGTATAAGCTGGCTGCAATTCCTTCCTCTGACCATCCTACTGACCCTCAATTTCTCGAAGTGTGGCATAGTTGGCAGCTTGGGCGGCAGACTTGGGCACAGCAGTTCTGCAGCATGTTAGCATTCAGCATGCGATATGAAGGCCCAGAGGAGTTTTCGTACCGTGCTAGAGCCTGGTTGCCCACGCTCAGCGCGGGTCTGACTGCTCGTGAAAACATCTTGGATGACCTGCGGGAGAAGGCAAACAAGATGCGAATCACGATGGAAGCAACAGAAACGGAGAGAGGAGAGTGGTTGGCGTGCTTTGTTGGCAAGCTCCTGCTTCAAGTTGGGTGTGAGGTCAAACTACCAGAAGCTCAATCGCAGGCAAAGCCACTAATCCTGATTGGGAGTAGTGTGACCGTGCGTGCACAGGAAGGAGCGGCTCTGTGCTCCTGCCTGCAATCGCATGATGTGCAGTGACTTGGGTGGGCGAACCCTAACTAACTTGAACGTTAAAGAACGACTGCCTCAGCATTCAAATTCCCCGTCTGCCCAGCTCTTCTTTTTCCTTTTCTACCTCCCACTCAGCCCGACACTGTTTCATATTCCGATCTCATGCGATTCACCTGATCTCCTACTCAACGCCTCGAGTTCACCAGCGTCACCTCAACCTCACTTGGTCAAACTCACCACATTCCTTCCCCGTTCACTTCTGTCGAATCTGTCTCAACTACGCCAGTTACTACCTGCCTATTTCACTTCTCGATTTGCAACATTTGGACTTAGATCATTTCAATCATATACCAACGCGTCATTACACTTTTTGCGACCAAGTCTTTGTTCTCAAAGCGCTTGCACCTCCTCCCAGCGCATATCGAGCCCTCCGTGGCAGCTATCCCTTGCCACCCCTCGGCAACACTCTAGGCACCTCAAGTCACGCACTATGTCTTCTTCTGACGACGACAGGCCTCTGGCATCTGTGCCCAAGGTTAATGGTGTCAATGGGAGTAAGCACTCCCACCAGAGAGTTCCTCTACGGACATGTTACTGACACCATGGTTATCAGCATCACACGGCCATGTTTCGGCGCCACGAATATCTTCAAAAACCGATGCCGCCCTGGACAAGCAGTATCCTAGTAACGGCCATGTCAAGCCAGGTGTACCAAATTTGGAACAGGATGTCTCAATGGAGGATCCTCCCCACGGCTCAACGAATGGCGTGAAGAGGAAAGCCAGCAGCGCTAGGCCAGACTTTGCCGAAGCAGAATCAAGCGACGATGATGAGCCTCTGGTAGGAGCTTTCCCACTATTCACACCACTTGTAAGCAGTTATGGCTGACGACAAATAGAGCAAGAAACGGAGGACCTCTCGGCCAAGCCATGCTATCGAAAGCGACTCTGACGATGAGCCCCTAGCTGCAAAGTCGAATGGCAAAGTGAGAACCATCAGTGCTGCAGATATAGGCGAAGATGAGGACCCCAACATTCCTCTAACCAAGAAACTCGTCGACCAGAAGGAAGATATCATGAAGGCTGCTGAGAAGACGGCAAAGGTCATCAAGAAGGAGAAAGCAAAAGAAATAAACAAGCCGGTGAAGAAGCCTGCCGCGAAGAAGGTCAAGAAGGAAGAGTCGAGTGACGACGAGCCCCTGTCAAGGAAGGTTCAGCCAGCTTCGAAAACCAAGAAGGTCAAGACCGAGGCACCAGCACCGGCCAAGCCGAACGCAAAGGCCAAGGCTGTTAAGAAAGAAGAAACCGAAGAGCCCGAAGATGACGAGGGCGAAGGAGAAATGAATTGGTGGGACAACCCCATGAAGGGCGATGGAGAGAACAAGTGGGACACTTTACAACATAGCGGTGTTGTCTTCCCTCCTCCCTACGAGCCACTACCCAAAAATGTCAAGATGAAGTACGACGGTGTGCCGATCACCCTGCATCCGGATGCAGAAGAAGTAGCTAGCTTCTTCGGCACCATGCTCAACTCCACCCACAATGTCGAAAACCCGACATTCCAGAAGAACTTTTTCAATGACTTCAAGGAGATATTGAAGAAGACTGGTGGTGCCAAAGGTCCGAACGGCGACAAAATTGCTATCAAAGAATTCTCAAAGTGTGACTTCAAGCCAATCTTCGAATACTACGATGCTCAACGGGAAGCCAAGAAGAGTTTGTCCAAAGAAGAGAAAAAGCAGCTCAAGGCCACGAAGGATGAGGCCGAGGCTCCATTCATGTATTGCTTATGGGACGGCAAGAAACAGAAAGTCGGCAATTTCAGGGTCGAACCACCGGGTCTGTTTCGTGGCCGTGGTGAGCATCCAAAGACTGGCCATGTCAAGTCGCGTGTTCAACCGGAACAGATTACAATCAACATCGGCAAGGAGGCCACTGTGCCGCCCCCACCCGAAGGACACAAGTGGAAAGAAGTCAAGCACGACCGCACTGGTACTTGGCTTGCCATGTGGCAAGAGAACATCAATGGAAACTTCAAATATGTCATGCTTGCTGCCAATTCCGATGTCAAAGGCAAGTCTGACTTCGAGAAGTTTGAAAAGGCTAGAAGGCTGAAAGGTCATATCGACGATATCCGAAAGAGCTACCGAAGAGAACTCAAAGATGAGCTCATGGTCAATCGTCAAAGGGCTACTGCTATGTATCTTATCGATACTTTAGCTCTTCGTGCTGGCAACGAAAAGGGCGATGACGAAGCTGAAACTGTCGGTTGTTGTTCTCTGAAGTACGAACATATCACCCTCAGAGAGCCGAATATTGTTGAATTTGACTTCCTGGGCAAAGACAGTATCCGTTTCCATGAGGAGTACCCCGTCGATAAGCAAGTCTTCAAGAACCTCAAAATATTCAAGAAGGCGCCAAAGAAGGAAGGCGATGATATCTTCGACCGGTTAACGACGACTTCGCTCAACAAGCATCTTTCCAACCAGATGCCTGGACTTACCGCAAAAGTTTTCCGTACCTACAATGCGTCTTGGACCTTCGCCCAGCTGCTGAAAGAGATCAAACCGGGTGGCACAGTCGCTGAAAGGGTCAAGGCTTACAATGATGCTAACCGAAGGGTGGCAATCATCTGCAACCACAAGCGTACTGTCGGTGCCAGCCATACCCAGTCGATGGAAAAGATGAGCGAAAAGATCAAGGGTGTCAAATACCAAGCTTGGCGAATCAAGCAAATGATGATTGACATCGATGCCAAGATCAAGAAGAAGAAGGGCGCCGAATTCTTCGAGCTACCGGATGATATTGATCAAGAGTGGATTCTCGAACACCAAGCATTCTTGATTGATGAGCAGAAAACGAAAACAACGAAGAAATTCGAAAAGGACAACGAAAAGCTCAAGGCTGAAGGCGACAAGGAGATGAAGCCTAAGGAGCTGAATGAGCGACTCGAAGCTGTGAAGGAGCTTGAGCAGAAGTTCAAGAAGGAAAACAAGACGAAGAAGGTCGAGGCAGAAGGCAAGTCACCGACCATTGAGAGCTTACAGAAAAAGCTCGACGCCCTTGAAACGAGAGCCGCCAATATGTCCATACAAGCTGAGGACAAGGAGAGCAACAAAGAGGTTGCTCTCGGGACCTCGAAGATCGTGAGTGGGAATAGCTGCGCTCTGTCTGACGATTGCTAACCTGTGTTAGAACTACATAGATCCTCGACTCACTGTCGTCTTTTCGAAGAAGTTCGACGTGCCGATAGAAAAGTTCTTCTCCAAAACCCTCCGAGAGAAGTTCCAATGGGCTATAGACTCGACCAAGGAGGACTGGGATTTCTAACATGATGATTTACTGGCGTGCCGCTAGTGCTGCCGCAAGATCACGCTCACAACGCCCGGACACGTTGGCACGGATAGCGACATCTCGCTTGTCCTATGCCACGAATCACGAATTACGTCGCAGAATAGGTCCAATGCTGGTTGGACGCAGATACAGCTTGGACTCGGGCTTCTTGTCCACTCTTTAGCATGCCATAGATATGCTTCTAGATATTAGGCAGCACGCACTACTCTCTTTTTGAGCAGAGACCGCAGAACAGATGCAACATTATATCTTACCACCAAAATAGTTTGATCGGGGTCACGCCATCCTCAAAGATGCCGCTTCTGGGCGCCTCTTGTATCCTGACTTACGATCTTGCGTACTTCACTGCGTCTTAGCTAACGCGAAGTCTTCGACATCCGATGTGACCAACACCAGATCGCTCCGTTGTGTTTCAAAAATGTATGCCCTTTATGCAGCATGCCTGCTTTATCTACGATTCTTTATCGCAGCACATTACGCCAGCTGAATGCCTCGGCTTGAACGATCTCGTCCACAACGCGTATCTCGTCTGAGTCACATGTCACCGCGCCAACATCGACGGGCGAAATGGACAAATATCCGTCGTTCTGTATCAGACAAGACTAGTTTGTTTGGCCTCTCAATGCTAAAGGTACGATCGACATGGCAAGTACTACTGAAGGCACACTCACAACCCGCGATGGTGCAAAGCTCTACACAAAGACATGGCGGCCTTCTGCGCCTTCAGATATCCACCTGATCTTCGTCCACGGCTTCAGTGATCATATAAATGCTTACTACGACCTCTTTCCAAAACTTTCATCGCCACCTTATAGCATTACGGTCCACGGCTTCGACCAACGAGGATGGGGCCGCTCGGCGTCAGCAGACAAATCACTCTATGGAAGGACGGGCGATACACATCAGGTATTATGTGACATCCACGACTTCATCTGCCATGTTTCGGACGACATCAAGTCCAGCAGCTCTGCCGAGGATGCGAAATTGTTTCTCATGGGCCATAGCATGGGCGGTGCAGAGAGTCTGATGTACCTGTTGTCTGACTCATCGACATTTGTGTTACCGAGCACAAAGGCGAGCGAGCCACTACCGATACAAGGGCTTCTCGTCGAAGCACCACACGTCGGCTTTCCACCAGGGCAGGAACCCAACGGCCTCGTTGTATTTACGGGACGGCTAGCGGGATGGGTTCTACCTAACATGCAAATGGTACAAAAGCTTGACTCCAGCTTCATGTGTCGCGACCCGAAAGTCTGCAAAGACTGGGAGGACGATGAGCTATGCCACGACACAGGTACATTGCGAGGGCTTTCTGGCTTGCTGGATCGTGCTGGGTACCTAAGTGGGTATGGAGCTGGGACTGTGAAGGCACCGGCTCATATGCGTGAAACGTTGTCGTGTCCGTTATGGCTGGGTCATGGCACCGCGGATCGAGTGTGTGACCATGATGCGAGCAAGAGACTATATGACCGACTGATTTCCAACCGCAATGGCGATGCCATGACGGAACAGAGTAGATATGTGCCTTATGACGGTGGATATCACAAGCTGCATGTTGAGCCCGACGGGATGGGAGAGCAATTTGCGAAGGATGTGGGAGATTGGATACTTCAAATCGCCCAAATGTCGACCACAGGAAATGCCGGTGGTAAGGTTTGAACTCGAGGCTACATAGCGGTGTCTGACGCTACTGCAGGTACTTCAAGCGTGACGAGGTCAGAGAATAACGCCATTAGGGCGAAGCTCTAGATGTGGAGCACATGTGTAGGGTGGCCTTCTATCCCGAAATGATTGGCAAGGACGGTGGTAGGAGATAGAGTCACGCCTGCCGGTCGAGTCATGCATACTTGCGCTACGTCCAATAATACGTACTCCTGCATTGGAAAACCATGAGTCGGCCCTTGTAAAGCGCTCTGCTCGAACTCATGCACCGCTGTGCCACGGACCCAGGAGGTTCGTAGAGCGTGGCGAGCGTGCCTCTGTTAGCGGCGGCAGTATGAGTATACTCTTGGGAACTGCGAATAAAAGGGGCACGAGTGCATGCCTTTCGCTCTTAATGTACCATCGAAAGGAGAGCGAAGAGAGCAGCGTGGATGCTACTGACCTGGAAGGCCAAGATGCGGGAAATTCCAGAGCCGAAATGCAACTTTGCCGTTTCGAAGTTCCGACCACTTCTCTCCAACTCAAACCTTTCCTCTTCACTCCGGCCCCTCACCACCCTGTGGGTCTGACATTCACAGATTGAAGGTTCATCTACCGAACCTCTTTCCGTGACAATATGGTTTCCTCGAGCTACCCCAGAATTGAGGCCAGTAAGTCATGGTAATGCCATGCCATTGGCTTAGTGAAGACTTCGCGTGGACCCTGTCGTGGCCAGCCCACCAAGAGGTCGCAAGCGGCGTGCTAGACTCGTCCTTGCAATGCCGCCGTACACGTTTCGTGCCCCTCTCGGGAAACAAGACGGCCCTGATGCAGTGCGGAACGTTATGAGATAAATACACCAGGTAGGAACAGCTGTAGAAAATTTTATACATCAAAGCGAGACAAACCGACCAGTAAACAACAGCGGTACCACTTTTACAACTTCTTCCACAGCAGCACAGCACATCAGTCAGGATGGTTTACAACGTGCCACCAGAGGAGAGCGAGCCCGTCGTCACCAACCACATCAACGGCTCGACAGAAGAGACGCTCGCCAGATTATGCATCACAGAGCTCTGCAAAGGATGGCCTGTATACAGAGACGCCTCGGAATGGAAGAACTACCGATCACTGTTCGCTAAGGACGGTGCATACGTATGGACCAGTAAGCACATCACGTCGCGGCCGAGTGGTATTTGCTAACAATGCTCCAGCATGGTCCGGTGGCCTCACGATCGAAGACTTCATTGATGTGTCGATCAAGGGCCGAAAGAACGGCGACTTCATCATGCACCGGGAGAACGGCACGCTCGCCAACGTCAACCTAGCCAAGCAAAGAGGTATCGGAAAGATGAAGGCCACAATCACGCAACGATTCATCCTCCAGGGTATCCCAGTCGACATTGAGTGCGACTGCCGCTTCATCTTCTTCGCCAAGATCGAGGATGGAGAGTGGAAAGCGCAGTACGTCAAGCTCTTCTACGAGAAGGACAAGATGATCCCAGTCAACGGCAAGGATGTGCCCACTTTCCCTCAGGAAGAGCTGGACAAGTACACTGAAGGATACAAGTACCTCGGTGCTGCTCAGAACAGCTTGGGCCACAAGATCTTGATGGATCTGCCCAATGCCGGCAACAAGGGCTGGTATGATATGTACAAGGCTATGGCCGATTGGCTGCAGGGTCAGGACATCGACCTGTTCTGGGAGAAGAAGTAGAGAGCTTCCCTTCGAGCCTTGTATTGAATGCATATCTTTGACACCAATTTCTATGAGCGGCCTCCTCACTCGGTGATAATGATCGTTTCCGTAAACCACGAGCCTGGATGCAAGCTGCAGCTGCCAAACTCATCGTAGAAACTTCGTAACTCACAACTGCCTTCACCCAAGATCAGGTAATGTGCTTATCTTCCTTTCCTCGTCCTTTGTAGCACAGGTAAGGATGCACATGGCAGGCGTGTCCCCAGGTCAGCAACTTGAACGATCAGAAAGGTTCCACAAAAAAGTCGCTGGCGCACAGTCTCGACACCACCGACGTCAGCAA
>Ga0210040_10002477_pt1 | contig 25994 bp, 28 predicted proteins | sample CryGeyCG12114_NA_FD_185462 | JGI IMG/M metagenome (GOLD analysis project Ga0210040, IMG submission 185462) | Groundwater microbial communities from aquifer - Crystal Geyser CG19_WC_8/21/14_NA (SPAdes) (version 2) | ecosystem: Environmental > Aquatic > Deep subsurface > Groundwater | place: USA... | reverse complement strand
CAGGCGCCCGACTGGGAGCGCAGCGCGGTGGCCTGGCTGTACGACCTGTGCCCGCCGGACTACCGCGCCCACGACGTGCTGCGCCGCTACCCGGTGCTGCTCGCCAGGTTCGCGGCGGGCCACGTCCGGTCGGCGGTGGACGCCGCGCGCGACGGCATCCGCACCGCTCGGGCCGAGCTGCGCGACGTGGTGCCGCCCGAGGCGGTCGAGGCGGCGGTCGCGGCGTACGAGCGCGAGGGCCGCCGCCTGGTCACGACCGGCCGCCAGGTCGCGCTCGTCGACGCTGCGCTGCGCGGCGAGCGCCACGTGCCGCGGCTGTGACCCGCCGGTGAGGGCCCCGGTGTGGCGGCGGCAGTGGCGGTGGTGGTGGCGGACTCGTGGCGATGCCGTGCCGGTGCCGGTCCTCCGAGGGGCGGAGTGCGGCTGCGCCCCTAGACTCGAGCCCCTGACCGAGGACGAGGAGGCACCGGTGAGCTTGCTCGACGGCGTGCACGGACCCGCCGACCTCAAGCGCCTCGACCCCGACCAGCTGCCCCTGCTGGCGGCCGAGCTGCGCGACCTCATGGTCGACACCGTGTCGCGGACCGGTGGCCACCTCGGCCCGAGCCTCGGCGTCGTCGAGCTGACGCTGGCGCTGCACCGGGTGTTCGACTCGCCGCGCGACAAGGTCGTCTGGGACACCGGCCACCAGTCCTACGTCCACAAGCTCGTCACCGGCCGCGGCCGCGAGGCGTTCGAGACGCTGCGCAAGCAGGGCGGCCTGTCCGGCTACCCCAGCCGGGCCGAGTCCGAGCACGACGTGGTCGAGAACAGCCACGCCTCGACGGCGCTGTCGTACGCCGACGGCCTGGCCAAGGCCTACCGCCTGCGCGGCGAGCACCGCCACGTCGTCGCGGTCGTCGGCGACGGCGCGCTCACCGGCGGCATGTGCTGGGAGGCGCTCAACAACATCGCCGCCAGCAACCTGCCGGTCGTCATCGTCGTGAACGACAACGGCAGGTCCTACTCGGCGACCATCGGCGGCCTCGCCGACCACCTGGCGACGCTGCGCATGACGCAGTCGTACGAGCGGGCCCTCGACACCGTCAAGACGACGCTGGCGCGCACGCCCGTCGTCGGGACGCCCGTCTACACGGCGCTGCACGGGCTCAAGCGGGGCATCAAGGACTTCCTGCAGCCGCAGGTGCTGTTCGAGGACCTCGGCATGAAGTACCTCGGCCCGGTCGACGGCCACGACAGCGCCGCGGTCGAGGCCGCGCTGCGGCGGGCCAAGGCGTTCGGCGGTCCGGTGATCGTGCACGCGGTGACGGTGAAGGGCTACGGCTACCAGCCGGCCGTCGACGACGAGGCCGACCGCCTGCACAGCGTCGCGCCGGTGACCGACCCGGTCACCGGCAGGCCGCTCACCCCGAGCGCCCGCGGCTGGACCGGGGTGCTCGGTGAGGAGATGGTGGCGATCGGCGCCGACCGGCCCGACGTCGTCGCGATCACCGCGGCCATGCTGCAGCCCGTCGGGCTGCTCGCGTTCAGCCAGGCCTTCCCCGAGCGCACCTTCGACGTCGGCATCGCCGAGCAGCACGCCGTGACCAGCGCCGCCGGGCTCGCGATGGGCGGTCTGCACCCGGTCGTCTGCCTCTACGCGACGTTCCTCAACCGGGCGTTCGACCAGACCCTCATGGACGTCGCGCTGCACCGCCTGCCCGTCACCTTCGTGCTCGACCGCGCCGGCGTGACCGGCGAGGACGGCGCGAGCCACCACGGCATGTGGGACCTGTCGCTGCTCTCGCTCGTGCCGGGCCTGCGGCTGGCCGCCCCCCGCGACGGCGCGTCGCTGCGGGAGCAGCTGCGCGAGGCGGTGGCCGTCGACGACGGGCCGACCGCCGTCCGCTTCGCCAAGGGCGCCGTGGGCGAGGACATCCCCGCGCTCGAGCGGCGTGGCGTCGTCGACGTGCTGCGGCGCTCGGGCGGCGACGACGTGCTCCTCGTCGCCGTCGGCTCGATGGCCCGGCTCGGCCTCGAGGTCGCCGAGCGGGCCGCCGCGCAGGGCATCGGCGTCACCGTCGTCGACCCGCGCTGGATCAGCCCCGTGGCGCCCGAGCTGGTGGAGCTCGCGCGGTCGTACCGCCTCGTCGTCACCGTCGAGGACAACGGCCGGGTCGGCGGCGCCGGCTCGCTCGTCGCCCAGGCCCTGCGCGACGCCGACGTCGACGTCCCGCTGCGCGACATGGGCATCCCGCAGCGCTTCCTCGACCACGCGAGCCGGGCGCAGGTGCTCGCCGAGATCGGGCTCACCCCGCAGGAGGTCGCCCGTCGCGTGGTCGAGACCGTGGCGCGGCTCGACGGCCGCGACGGTGGCGAGCTCGCGGCCGACCCGTCCGTCGGCGAGCAGGCCGACCGGCCGGGCTGACCGCCGGCGCCTGCGTCAGGGCCGCGGGCCGCTGGGGCGGGGCGCCTGCGCGGCCGTGTCGCGCAGCACGAGCCGCTGCGGGTTGCCGCCCTCGGGGACCATGGTGACCTCGTCGGCGGTGACCAGCAGCGGGCGGGAGAAGCCGCGGTCTGCCGCGAGGCTCGCCGCGGCGGCGGCCGGGGCGAAGGCCGGGTCGACCAGGGCCATCCGGGTCCAGCCCAGCCGGCGCATCGGGACGGCCGCGGCGACCAGGCCGCCGGCGTCGCGCGCCAGCGCCGACCGCAGCGACCGCGCCCCCAGCAGCGTCACCGCGTCGGCGTCGCCGAACGGCCGCAGCTGACCCTTCGGGTCGAGCCGCACGCGCTCGGCCGCGAGCGCGCCGAGCTCCTCCAGCCGCGCGCGGACGGCGCCCCACATGCGCGCGCGGTCCAGCCCGGCGGCGTCGAGCGCCGGTGGCGGGAGCAGCACCACCCGGTCGGGGTCCTGCGGGTCGAGGCCGACGGCACCGGGCCCGAGGTCGAGCACGCCGCCGAGCACCTGCTCCTGCACCCACGCCGGCCCGGGGTGGACGGCGTGGCCGACGGGCAGCCCGACGGGCCGCAGCGCCCGCCGCAGGACGTCCGCCCCGACGTCCGCCGCCCAGCGGCGGGCCACCACCCACGCCGCCAGGCGCATCCGGCCGGCCGGCGTCTCGGGGTCCTCGCCGACCAGGGCCTCGCGGCACTCGCCCCAGGACACCCACACCGCCGGCTCGCCGGTCAACGTCACCCCGAGCGGCGCCGGCTCGACGTCGATGTCGTGCAGGACCGACACCGCGAGGGCGCCGCGACGCAGCTCGGTCAGCGTCGGAGCCGTCACGCTCGAAGGGTACGACGTGTCACCGGCCGGTCACCCGGCCGTAGGAGCGACGCGCCGCCCCGGACGTTCCACCGTCCACCTCCCCCTCGCAGGCGCGGTGGACGAGCTCGGCGCCGGTCCCGCCCCGGCGAGCTGGACGGTGGAGCAGCCGGCCGCGCACCGCGCTCACGTGGGGCACACGGGACGTCCGTTAGCGTCGCCGCGTGCGCGTGCTGGTGGTCGAGGACGAGGTGCCGCTCGCCGACGCGATCGCCCGCGGCCTGCGCCGCGAGGGGATGGCGGTCGACACCGCCCACGACGGCGACAGCGGCCTGGAGAAGGCCATGGTGACGCGGTACGACGTCCTGGTCCTCGACCGCGACCTGCCGAAGCGGTCCGGCGACGACGTCTGCCGGCGGCTGGCGCGGGAGGGCTCGCTCACGAGGGTGCTCATGCTGACCGCCGCGGGCACGCTCGAGGACCGCGTCGCCGGGCTCGAGCTGGGCGCCGACGACTACCTCGGCAAGCCGTTCGCCTTCAGCGAGCTCGTCGCACGCGTCCGCGCGCTCGGCCGCCGCGCCACCCCACCCGCACCGCCGGTGCTGCACGGCCCGGACGGCATCGTCGTCGATCCGGCCAAGCGCACCGCGACCCGCGCCGGCGTCGACCTCGGGCTCACCCGCAAGGAGCTCGGGGTCCTCGAGGAGCTGCTGCGCGCGGAGGGCGCCGTCGTGTCCAGCGAGCAGCTGCTCGAGCGGGTGTGGGACGAGTTCGCAGACCCGTTCACGACGACGGTGCGGGTGACCGTCATGACCCTGCGCAAGAAGCTCGGCGAGCCGCGCGTGGTCCACACCGTCGTGGGCGCCGGCTACCGGCTCGGCGAGCCGTGAGCGGCACCCGTACGACGCTGCGTCTGCGCCTCACGATGATCTACAGCGCCGTGGCCCTCACCGTCGGGCTGCTGCTGCTCCTGCTGTCGCTGGTGCTCGTCGACCGCGCCCTGCAGGCGGGGTCGCTGTCGCCGCGGGTCAGCGTCTCGATCCCGCGCCCGGACGGCGTCGTGTTCACGACGCTCGGCGCCGTGCAGGACTCGCTGCGGCGCGAGGCGCTCGGGACCCTGCTGCGCCAAGGGCTGCTCGCCTTGCTGGTGGTCGGCGCCGTGGGCGTCGGGCTGTCGTACGCCCTCGCGGGTCGGGTGCTGCGGCCGCTGCAGGACATCACCGCCGCGGCGCAGCGCCTGTCGGTCGAGCGCCTCGACGCCCGCATCGCCCTGGGCGGGCCGCAGGACGAGCTCAAGCAGCTGGCCGACACGTTCGACGCGATGCTCGCCCGGCTCGAGCGCTCCTTCGAGGCGCAGCGCCGCTTCGTCGCCGACGCGAGCCACGAGCTGCGCACGCCGCTGGCCGTGATGCGCACCGAGGTCGACGTGGCGCTCGCCGATCCCGACGCCGACGCCGACGAGCTGCGCGCTGCCGCCGAGGTCGTCCGCGACGCGACGATCCGGGCCGACCGGCTCGTCGACAGCCTGCTGCTGCTCGCGCGCAGCGACCGCCTGTCGGTCGACGGCCTGCCCCTGCGCGAGCGGGTCGAGCTGCCGGAGGTCGCCCGCACCGCCCTGTCGGCGGTGGCGGCCGAGGCGCAGGCCAAGCGGCTGCAGGTCGCGAGCGAGCTCGCGCCGACCGGTGTCCTCGGCGACCGCGGCCTGCTCGAGCGGCTCGCGGGCAACCTCGTCGAGAACGCGGTCCGCCACAACGTCGAGGGCGGCTGGCTGCGGGTCGACACCGGCACGGTGGGCGGCCGCGCCCGGCTCTCGGTCGAGAGCTCCGGGCCGGTGGTCGACCCGGACGAGGTGCCTCACCTGTTCGAGCCGTTCCGGCGGTCGGGCACCGCCCGGACGGCGCGCACCGGCGCCGGGCTGGGCCTCGCCATCGTCCGGGCGGTCGCCCAGGTGCACGGCGGCACCGCCACCGCGTCGGCACGTCCGTCCGGTGGCCTGACCGTCACGGTGGACCTGCCCCGCAGCGCCTGACCGGGTCAGGCGGGCGTCGTCCCTTCGGGCCGTTCCGGCGACTTCCCCTGACCTGCCGCCCGCGGAGGAGCACGCTCTGCCCACGACCGGGGCGGAGGAGGACCACGCGCACACGGGGACGAGCACCGCGCTCGATGCGCTGCTGCTGGTCGTGCTGCTCGCCGTGCTCACCGCCGGCTGGCTCGCGGCCTGGCTCGCCCGCGAGCTCGCTCCGGTCCGCCCGTCGCTGCCGGCCGAGGACTGCGCGCCGGCGTCGGCCAGCCGCCTGGTGCCCGTCGGGCGGCAGCTGGAGCTCGAGGCGCGCCGCGGGGTGCACGCCCTGGAGCTGTGGCTGGCGGGTCGTGCCCGCCGGTAGCCCGTGAGACCAGTGGGTGGCCGAGGTCCGAGGGGGGCTCCTGCCACCCACTGCCGACCGGGGGAGCGGCCGGGCTCAGCAGACGTGGCGACCTGAGATCCGCGGGCGTACGGGCGGCGAGCCGGGTGCGGCGCGGGCGAGCCGCAGGTGCGGCGGCGAGCCGCCGTCCACCTCGACGAAGCCGAGCCGGCGCAGCAGGCGCAGCGACGCGTCGTTGCCCGGCAGCACCTCGGCGGTCAGCCGGCGCACGCCCGTCCGCCGCTCGAGCACGGCGGCCACCGCGGCGACCGCCTCGGTGCCGGTGCCGGTCCCGCGGGCGGCGGGGACCAGGCCGTAGCCCAGCTCCTGGTCGCCGTCGGGCGTGACGCCTCCGGCCGCACCGGCGCTGCCGACCAGCGCGCCGTCGCGCGCGACGAGCCACGAGCCGCTCGCGGCGACGCCGGCGGCGAGGACCCCCTCGAGCAGGAACCGGTCGTCGGGGCGGGGGAAGCCCGGGGCGAGCGCCTGGTCGGCGTCACCCTCGAGCACCCCGCGGGCGAGCGCGGGCGTGAGCGGGTGCAGGACGAGGTGCTCGGTGCGCAGGACCGGGTCAGCCACCGGACGGGTCCGGCGCGGGTGCTGCGTCCGGTGCCGGCTCGGCCGGCGGCCGGGGCAGGGCGACCGCCAGCGGGCCGGCGACCCGGAGGACCTGCCACTCGCGCGCGCCGCTGGCGCGCAGCGCGGCAGCGACGGACGACTCGGTGACCGGGTCGGGGGGCGTCCACGCCAGGCGGCGCACCGCCTCGGGCTGCACGAGGTTCTCCTGCGGCATCTGCAGCTGCTCCGCCATCGCCGTCACGACGGCGCGGACGCGGGCCAGCCGCTGTGCCGCGACCGGGTCGCGCTCGGCCCAGCGGTTGGCCTGCGGGGGGCCGTCGCCGACGGCCAGCGCCTGCGGCAGCTCGGCCTCGGGCAGCGCACGGGCCGCCTGCAGCGCGCCGAACCACGTGTCGACGTGGCGGCGGGTGGAGCGGCCGCCGAAGACGGGCAGCGCCTGCAGCGCTGCGGGCGTCTGCGGGTCGGCCTGCACGGCGGCGACGATCGCGGCGTCCGGCAGGATGCGTCCGGGGGCGACGTCGCGGCGCCGGGCCATGGCGTCGCGGGTCTCCCACAGCGCGCGCACGGCCGCGAGCTGGCGGCGGTTGCGCATGCGGTGGATGCCCGAGGTGCGGCGCCAGGGGTCGACCCGCGGCGCCGGCGCCGGGGCGCTGCGCACCGCCTCGAACTCCTCGCCGGCCAGCTCGAGCTTGCCCTGCTCGCGCAGGACCTCCTCGAGCCGGTCGCGCAGCTCGACGAGCACCTCGACGTCGAGGGCGGCGTAGACGAGCCACGACTCCGGCAGCGGCCGGGTCGACCAGTCGGCCGCCGAGTGGCCCTTCTCCAGGCGCAGGCCGAGCACCTTCTCGACCATCGCGCCCAGGCCGACGCGCTCGAAGCCGGCGAGCCGCCCGGCGAGCTCGGTGTCGAAGACCCGCGTCGGGACCAGGCCGACCTCGGCCAGGCAGGCGAGGTCCTGGCTGGCGGCGTGCAGCACCCACTCGTCGCCGGCGAGGGCGTCGGACAGCTCGGACAGGTCGGGACAGCCCAGCGGGTCGATCAGGGCGGTGCCGGCACCCTCGCGGCGCAGCTGCACGAGGTAGGCGCGCTGGGAGTAGCGGTAGCCCGACGCCCGCTCGGCGTCGACCGCGGTCGGGCCGGTGCCGGCGGCGAAGCGCCGGACGACGTCGGCGAGGGCGTCGGCCGTCGTGACGACCGGCGGAACGCCCTCCCTCGGGACCAGCAGCGGCTCGACCGGGGGCTCGTCGTCGGACACCCCGTCCGAGGTCGACAGGGTCGTCGTCACGGGGACGAGCGTACGGCGCAGCACGCCGTCCGGCCGTGCACCGGGGCGGCGGGCGCGTCGGCCGACACCGCCGGGGGGCGAGTGCCTCGGCGATCACGGGACCCGCGTCCGGGGACGTGTCCGCTCGGACAGGTCGCTGCTCGTCGTCCGCCGGACGGCGCGGGTCAGACCGGCGGCGGGACCACGACGACCTTGCCGGCGAGGGTTCCGTCGGCGGCCTGCTCGTGGACCGAGCGCAGGTCCGCGAGCGGGATCTGCTCGGCGACGGTGACGGTCAGCTCGCCGCGGTCGACGCGCGCCACCAGCTCCGAGAGCTGCTCGGCGTCGCTGCGGACGTACATGTCGACGGCGCGCACGCCGCGTGCCTCGTCGGCGGGGGCGGGCATCCAGACGGTGGTGCTGACCACGACGCCGCCGTCGCGGACCAGGGCTGCCAGTGCGGTGAACTGCTCGGGGGTGATCGGGGCGAGGTTGAGCAGGGCGTCGACCGGCTCGGTCACCGCGGCGGCCACGTCGGTGGTGGTGTGGTCGACGACCACGTCGGCTCCTGCCGCCTTGACCTGCTCGCTGCTGCGGGGGCTGGCGGTGGCGATGATGTGGGCGCGAGCCGCCTTGGCGAGCTGCACCGCGTAGCCACCGACGGCTCCGCCGGCGCCGCTGATGAGGATGCGCTGTCCGGGCCTGAGGTCGGCGTGGTCGAACAGGGCCTGCCATGCGGTGAGGCCGACGCTCGGCAGCGCGGCGGCGTCGACGAGCGGGATGGCCGTCGGGGCGGCCGCGAGGACCTCGGCCGGGGCCAGGGCGTACTGCGCGGCGGCCCCGTCGGCGACGAAGGGGAGGAACCCGACGACCTGGTCGCCGACCGCTCGGCCGCTGACGCCTTCGCCGAGCTGGTCGACGGTCCCGGCGACGTCATAGCCGAGGACGTGCGGCAGGGTCAGCGGCATCGGGCCCTGCATGAACCCCGCGCGGATGTTGCCCTCCACGCCGTTGAACGTCGTCGCGGCGACGCGGACGCGCACCTGCCCGGGGCCGGCAGCGGGATCGTCGACGTCTTCGTAGCGCAGGACCTCGGGGCCGCCGTACTCGTGGAAACGGATCGCCTTCATGGCTGCTTCTCCTCTGTCAGGTGCTGCTTCGAACTCGAAGCAACGACCGGCACGGTAGCAGCGCTTCGAATGCGAAGCAAGTGCTCGCAACTCGAAGCATCAGTAGGGTGGGCGGTGTGACCGACGAGCAGCCGTCCCTGGACGCGACCCAGCTCAGGGCCTACTTCGCGCTCGTGGAGGTGGCCGGGCTGCTCCGGCACGCGGTCGAGCAGCAGCTCCGCGACGCCGGCGACCTCAGCTACGTGCAGTTCCAGCTCCTGGCGCGCCTGGGGCTCGACTCCCCGACGGGCAGCGCCCGCATGACCGACCTCGCCGACGGCGTCGTCTACAGCCGCAGCGGACTCACCTACCAGGCCGGGCTGCTCGAGAAGGCCGGCCTGGTCACGCGCACGCCGTCCGCCGACGACGACCGGGGCGTCACGGTGTCCATCACCGACGCCGGACGGGAGCTGCTCGCCGTCGTCCTCCCCGGCCACACCGAGGTCATCAGCCGACAGCTGTTCCAGCCGCTCGCGCGCGACGACGTCGAGGCTCTCGCCGCGCTGCTGTCGCCGGTCCGCGACCACATGCGGTCCCAGCCCCCCCGTTCGGCGGCGCGCCGACGCCGGTGACCGTCCTGCCGTCGACGATCAGCCCCGCCGGAAGGGCCGTCGCACCGCGCGGCGGACGGTCACGCCAGCAGGCCGAGGCGCTTGGTCAGCCGGTCGATCGTCCTGCGAGGGCCGAGGACGCCGACCGCGCGGAGGTCGAGGCGCTCCGCCGGCGTGCCGGCGAGCTCGCGGAGGTAGTCGGCGTAGACCCGGTTGGTCTGGGCGCTGCCCGGCATGTCGACGACGGCCACGTCGTCGGACGCGTGGGCTCTGGCACGCAGCTCGGCGAGCTCGGCCGCGGTGGCGCCCAGGACGGTGCAGCCGGCCCAGGGCAGCCCCGGGTGCCACGCCCCGTCGCCGTCGGTCCCGCCCGGCCCGAGGAGCCCGGCGACGGACGCGCCGGCGGACGCGGCGAGGCACGCGGCGGCGTTGGCGGCCACGCCGGCGGGAAGGGCGGTGTCGACGGCGATCACCCACCGCAGCCGGCTGGCGCGCGTGGGTTCGTCGAGCCGGATCTCGTCCGGGTGCCAGCCCAGGCGTCGGTGTTCGTGTTCGTGCGGTGCAGTCATCGGAGTGCCTCTCGCTGTGCGGCGGTCGGCACGGACGCTAGGGCTCCGCCTGGCGCACGTCGCCCTGGTCCGTACGTTGTGCGGCACGACGGCGCGAGGAGACCCGATGGACGAACTCGATGCGGCGCTGCTGCGTGAGCTGCAGCGCGACGCGCGGCGGACCAACCGCGACCTCGCGAACGCCGTCGGGGTGTCCCCGAGCACGGCGCTGGAACGCGTCAAGGGGCTGCGGGACCGCGGGCTGATCCTGGGAGCGTCCCTGGACCTGGACCTGGCGCTGATCGGCCGGCCCGTCCAGGCCCTGATCGCGGTCCGGATCCGTCCGCCGTCGCGGGACGTCATCGAGGCGTTCCGGGACTGGGCCCGCGGGCTGCCCGAGACGATCGGCCTGTTCGTCGTGTCGGGCAACGAGGACTTCCTCCTCCACATCGCGGTCGCCGACACCGACGGGCTGTACTCGTTCGTCATCGACCAGCTGACCCAGCGCCGCGAGGTCGCCGACGTCCGGACCAGCGTCGTCTACGAGCACGTGCGCCCACGGGTCGTCGAGCCGCTGCGCAAGCGCGGCGGCGGGCAGGCACGACCGCGCGGCGGCGCCCGACGCTGACCCGCGACGGCCGCGTGCAGCTGCTGGCCCGAGGACCGGACCGGACGTCGTCCGAGGCCGCCTGGCCCGTGGTGGAGGTGCGCAGGGCGTGCGTGGCCTGCGCGGTCCTGGCCTGCGGTCAGTGGCCCTCGTGCGACGGCTCGGTGGCCGGCACCGCCGCGTCGCCGGTGCCGTCGCCGGTGCCGTTTCCGGCCGTCGTGCCCTCGGGCTCGGGTGGCAGGCCGCGTTCGGCGAGCAGGCGCTGCATGAGGTCGATCTCGCTCTGCTGCCCGGCGCTCATGCTGGCGGCGAAGGCGGCGGTCTGCGGGCTGGCGGCCCGGTCGGCGGCGGCGTCGGCCATCGGGACGGCTCCGCGGTGGTGCCGGATCATGAGGCGGAGCCACTGCTCCTCCATCTGCGCGACCGGCAGGGCGTCCAGCTGCTCGATCTCGGCGGCGGTCGCCATGCCGGGCATCGGCCCGTCGTGGCCCATCCACGCCATCGGCTCGGCGCTGCCGCGCTGGCCCTGCTCCCACAGGTCGAGCCAGCCGGTCATGATCCCGATCTGGCCCTGCTGCGTGCTCAGGATGTCGAACGCCAGGTAGTTCAGCTCGGGGTCGGCGCTGCGGCGGTGCGCGATCTCGCTCATCCGCACGGCCTGGGCGTGGTGCGTGCTCATGTCGCGGACGAAGCCGAGGCTGACCAGGTCCGTCACGCGCTCCGGCCCTGCGTCGGCCGTGCCCCGCCCGAGCAGCAGCCCGCCGAGCAGCGCCGCAGCAGCGAGCGCGAGGCCGGCAGGGACCGAGCGGGCCCGGGACGTGCGTGCACCGCCGTCGCCGTGCTCGGTGGTCGCTGGGCGTGTCGTGGCGGTCATCGGTCCCTCGGCGGTCGCGGTGCGGGGCGGTCGGTGCGCTGGCGGGGCGGGCGGGCCGACGCACCTACCGACGGGCCGGCGGCGCCTGCGGTTCCCCAGGCGGAGGCGAGCGGTCAGCGGGCGTCGGGGGCCGGTCAGCGCCGCAGGCGCCCGTCGGCGAGCTCGACGACGCGGTCCGCGAACCCCATCAGCGCCGGGTCGTGCGTCGCGACGACCGCCGTCAGGGCGTGCTCGGCCACGAGGGACCGCAGCAGCCGCATCACGTCGAGGGAGGTGTCGGAGTCCAGCGAGCCCGTGGGCTCGTCCGCGATGAGCAGCCGGGGCCGGTTCGCGAGCGCCCTCGCGATCGCGACGCGCTGCTGCTGCCCGCCGGAGAGCTGCCCGGGCAGCTGCGAGGCGCTGTCGGCGAGGCCGACCAGGCCGAGCAGCTCGGCCGCTCGGCGGTCGCGCTCGGCCGGATCGGCCTTCGCCAGGCGCAAGCCCCCTCGCCGCGGTCAGGGCGACCTCGCGACGGCCCTCGGTGCCGGTGCGGAGCACCAGGCCGAGGGCGGCAGCGCCCAGGACGAGCAGCTGGAGCACCGGCATGAGGACCGATGCGCGCGCCGCGACCAGCGGCGCCGCCAGCTCCCGCAGCCGCTCCGGCAGCCCGGTCTCCGCGTCGAGGAACCGCGGCAGCGAGGACCCGGCCCTCCGGTCGACGAGCGCGTCGACCCGCGCTGCGAGGGCTGCTGCGTCGTCGACGTCGAGCGTCGTCAGGTCGGGCTCGGCGAGCCAGGTGCCGGTCACGTCGCCGCCGGCGCGCGCCAGCACGTCCGGGGATGCGACCAGCAGCCGCGCCGGGCCCCGGTCGGGGGCTGCGGCCGCGGCCAGCGCCGCCCGGTGGTCGCCGTCCGTCGCGGCGCCGGCGGCCCGCAGCCGCCCGGACCGGCCCTCCCGCTCGGCCAGGACCGACGCCGACACCGGCCCGAACGCCTCCCGCACGGCGGCCCGCACGGCGGCCCGCACGGCGGCGTCGGCATCCGCGACGGACGCCGCCGAGCGCTCGCCCGTGACCGTGAGGACGCGGTCCGAGGCGGGCGACGCCGCGACCGCCGTGCGCAGGCCGTCGCGGACGGCGGCGTCGGCGTACCCGGCCGCCGCGGACATCGAGGCGGCCACGACGAGCACGAGCACCGCCGCGAGGGCGAGCGGGAGCCGGCGCGCGCCGAGACGGCGCAGGAGCACCGCTGCCACGCCCACTCGAGCTCCCCACGTCCGCGTGCGCCGTCGACCGATCCTGCAGGCCGACTCTGCCGTCACCTCCCGCCGTGACCGGCCGAACGGGTAACGATGCCGCGTCGAAAGCCCGGCCGCCCGCCACCGGGTGCGCCGCCCGCAGGACGAGCAGCCTCGCGCCCGGACCGTACGCACCACCCTGTCCGGGCCGGCGACCTGCCAGAGTGCGCGCATGGACCGTTCCGAGATCAGCAGCCTGGCCCACCAGGAGCACGCGGTCGCGGCGCCGGTCTCGCAGCGCCGGGTCGTGCAGCTCACCCGACGGCTGGCGCCGTCGGCCGGCGGGACCGTCCTCGACCTCGGCTGCGGCGAGGGCGCATGGCTGCTCGCCAGTGCGGCGGCGCACCCGGGCGCGCGGCACGTCGGCGTGGACACCTCCGGCCCGGCCCTCGCCACGGCCCGCGGGCGGTCGGCGGCCCAGGACGCCGACGTCCGATGGGTGCAGGGCGACGCCGCGGCGTGGGACGAGGGCCCGCACGACGCGGTGATCTGCGTCGGCGCGAGCCACGTCTTCGGCGGCCTGGACGGCACGTTGGCCGCCGTGCGCCGGCTGCTGCGCCCGGGCGGGCGGGTCCTGCTCGGCGACACCGTCTGGGAGCGGGAGCCCCCCGCGCCCGCCCAGCAGGCTCTGGACGCAGGTCCGGAGGACTTCCCGGACCTGGAGGGGCTGGTCGACCGCGCTCTCAACGCAGGGTTCGAGGTCCTCGACGGCCACGTCAGCACGCTGGAGGAGTGGGACGACTACGAGTGGGCCTGGACGGGCGCCCTCACCCGGTGGGCTCTGTCAGGGGAGGGGACCGCCAAGGACAGGGCCGTCGTCCGGGAGGCTGCCCGCGGCCACCGCAGCGCCTGGCTGGGCGGGTACCGCCGGCACCTCGGCTTCGCCTGCCTGGTGCTCCAGGACGAGCAGGCGCACGAGGACCGAGGCGACGGGTCGTCGGGCGGCACGGTCAGCGGATGACGCCGCCGCGCATCGCCATGGCGACCATCTCGGCCCGGTCGCCGGTGCCGAGCTTGCGGGCGATGCGTGCCAGGTGGCTCTTCACGGTGAGCGCGGACAGCCCGAGGTCCTCACCGATCTGCTTGTTGGAGCGGCCGTCCGACACCAGGCGCAGGACCTCGATCTCGCGACCGGACAGGTCGGCGACGCCGGAGTCGACGGGACCGCCGCGCAGACCTGCGGCGAGCATCGACGCGACGGCCGGGTCGGCGTAGACCCCGCCGTCGAGCACCCGGCGGACGCCGTCGACGACGACGACGGGCGAGGCCGACTTGAGCAGGTAGCCCTGCGCACCGGCGACGAAGGCGGCCCGGACGGAGTACGGGTCGTCGGCGGCGGACAGCACGACCAGCCGCTGCCAGCCGGCGCCGCGCAGGTCGGAGAGCAGGTCGAGCCCGGAGCCGTCGGGCAGCCCGAGGTCGAGCAGGCACAGCTCACGCGGGCCGGAGACGTGGGCGCGGGCCCGAGCCTCGCCGGCCGTGGCCGCCTCCACCACCTCGCGGGCGCCCATGCCGCGCAGCCGGGTCACCATCGACTCCCGCACCAGCGGGTGGTCGTCGACGACCATGGCGGAGAACGACCGAGCGCGCGACCCGTTCGCCTGGGTCGGGATGCTGTCGAGCGCGTTGTCGAGACCGGTGCTCACCGTGTCCTCCACGTGTCGGGGCTGACGTCTTCGGTCCCATCGGCGGCGGACGGCACCGCCTGTAGCGGGACCGACCGCCGACCGGCTGACCCGAACGGGCGAAGCGGACAGCGCCTGCTCTACTCCGCTCGGCGGTGTGCCGACACCCGCTGCAGACCCCCGACCTGGAGACCGCCATGAGCCGCCCGACCGCACGCCTGCCTCGACGCCGCCCTGCGGCGCCGTGGGCGCGCTCGGGACCGCGGCGGGTGGCGGTCGCGTGCGGCGTGCTGGCGCTGCTCGTCGGCGTCGCCACCGGCTGGGGCGAGGTCACGCTGCCAGTGGTGTGCCTGCTCGCCGCGGTCGTGACCGCCGCCGAGCTGGTGGTGCTACCCGCCCGGCTGGGATCAGCGCGCTGGCCGGCCTCGCTCACGGACGGTGCCGTCGGCGCCTGCCTGCTCGTCGGCGACGGCGCGTGGTCGGTGGTGGCCGTGGGCGTCGGCGTCGCTGCCGCGCAGACGGTCCGGCGGTGCCCGCGCCGCAAGCGCGAGCTCGACCTCGGCGTCCGCGTGCTCGCGACCGCGCTCGCGCAGGCGGTCTGCGCAGCGGTCGGCGGCGGACCGGCCGGCGCGGTGGCCGGGCTGACGGTCTTCTGGCTGGTCAGCTGCCTGCTGGTCGCCGGTGCGGTCGCCGCGGTGTCCTCGCGTCCGCTGCCGTCCCTGCTCCTGTGGGTCGCGCGGCGGTCGGCCCTGCACACCGCCGGCAGCGCCGCCGTCGGGCTGGGAGCGGCCGAGCTGGCCGTGCGCGCCCCGCTGGGGCTGGTCGGCCTGGCGGCCGGGGTCGCCGTCGCGCACGCGGCGTGCGCCTCTGCCGCCTGGCGACGGGGCGAGGCCCGGCTGTACGCCCACCTGGCGCAGGCGCCGTCGCGCACGGCCGACGCGTCCGCGCAGCTGCTCGTCACGGCCGCCGCGCGCCTGCTGCGCGGCGCCGACGTCGAGCTCGTCGTGCTGGACGGCCCGCTGCCGCGGCGCTTCGCAGGCGACGAGCGGGGGCGTACGGGCCGGTCGTCCGACGCCGTCGCGCTGGACGAGCCGTGGGTGCTCGAGGCCCTGGCGGCGCCTGGGGTCCGCCGCAGTCGTTGCGACGACCGGCCGGCGCTGACCACGGTCCTGCACCGGCCCGGGCGGCCCCGGGCGGTCCTGCGGGCGCGACGGGCCGCCGGCGCTCCCGACTTCGACCGCGAGGACCTGCGCGGCGTCGAGGTGCTCGTCGCCCGGGCCGACGCGTGGCTCACCACCTCCGACGGCGCGCAGGCCGCGCACGACCCGGCCGTGGTGCGCGTGCGCGCGTCGGTGGAGCGCCTCGACGCGCTCGCCGCCGATGGCGCCGCGGTCGGCCAGGTCGCCGCCGAGCTGCACGAGCTCGAGCGCGCCGTCGCCTGCCTGCTCGGCACCGCCGGGCAGCCGGACGTGACGGTGCCGCAGCAGCGCCCCGGTCCCGCGGAGGAGTGGACGACGACGGGAGCCGTCCGGTGAGGAGCGCGCTCGTGGCCGCTCGTACCGGCGTGCTGCCTGCCGTGGTCGCCGGCCTGGTGCTCCTGCGAGCGCACGGTGGGCCGGCCCTCGCGGCGGTCCTCGCCGTCGGGCTCGTCGCCGGTGCCGTGGGGCTGCTCGCCGGGGGCGCGACGCGGTCCGCACCCGGTCCCGAGCCCGACCGGGAGGGGCTCCGGCTGCGGGCCGAGGCGGCCGAGGCCCTGGCCGAGCGCCGCTCGCAGCAGGCCCGCGCCGCGTCGGCCGGTGTCGCCGAGCTGGTGGCCGGGCTCGTCACGGCGGAGGAGGGAGCACGCGGCCAGCTCGCCGCCGAGCTCCACGACACCGTGGCGCAGTCGCTGACGCTGTCGCTGTCCCTCGCCCGGGGCCTGCTGGCCCGCGGGGAGGCCGACCCCGCCCTCGTCCGGCTCGTCGACCACGTCGAGGACGCGGAGGAACAGCTGCGGGCCGTGCTGTCCCGGACCCGGCCGCCGGCCCTGCGCGACGGCGACCTGGGCAGCGCCGTCGCCTGCCTGCGCGACGACGTGCGCGCGCGCTACGCCCTCGAGGTCTCGGTGCGCTGGCCCGACGACCCCGTGGCCCTGCCGCTCGTGTCTGCCGTGACGCTCTACCGCTTCTTCCAGGAGGCGCTCGTCAACGTCGTCAAGCACGCCGGCGTCGACGACGCGGTGCTGACGCTCGAGGTCCACGCCGACGAGGTCGTCGCGACGGTCCGCGACGAGGGGCCGGGCTTCGAGCCGCAGCAGGTGCGTCCCGACCGCGGTCGCCACGTCGGGCTGCACCTGCTCAGCGAGCGCGCGCGCCTGTCCGGCGGCCGGCTCGAGGTCGAGAGCGGCGCCGAGCTGGTCGGCACCCTCGTGCGGCTCCGCCTGCCGCGACCGTCGGTGGCCGCGCTGGTGCCGGTGCAGAGGGTGCCGGCGGCTGTGCCGGCCTGACCGGCGCGCCCGGGTCGGCGGTGCAGGGGGTCGGCGATGCAGGGGTGAGCGGTGCAGGGGTCAGCGGTGCAGGGCCACCACACCGGGCGGCGGCAGGCCCGCGGTGGAGCACAGCAGGTCGCACCACGCGCGCAAGTGGGTGCCGAGGTCGATCGCCCCGTCGGCGCCGGGCAGCGGCGTCCAGGACGCGCGCACCTCCACCTCGCTGGCCTCGTCGGCGTCCTCCATCTGGCCGAAGCGGCAGGACACGGTGCGGGTCACGGTGCCGCCCGCCGCCGTGTGGGAGGCCCCACGCTCGTCGAGCGACTCGGTCAGCCAGCTCCAGCCGACCTGCGCCAGCGCCGGGTCGGCGGCCATCTCGGCCTCGACGTCGGCCGAGACGAAGGCGACCACGCGCGTGTCACCGCGCCAGCCCTCCTGGCCGGCAGGATCGTGCAGGACCACGAAGCGCCCGCTGGCGACCTGCTCGTCGTCGCGGCAGATCTGCGCCGAGACGGCCACGGCGTACGGCGCGAGCCGCTTGGGTCCCGGCACCTCCTGCAGGTCGAGCCCTGGCCGGTCGGGAGCGGCCAGCGCGGCGCGCAGGCCGGCGAGCGCGACGCGGAAGGGCTCCGGCACGCCCGGCGGCTCGAGCGGGAGGGTCACAGGTCGGAGGGTAGGACCGGCCGACTGTGGCGGGACGGTGACGCGCCGTCCCCGGATGCGCCGCTGCGTACGGTGACGGGCACGTCACAGCTCGGCCTCGACCGGCCTGTCGTGCTCCGCAGACCCGCCCGGCGGTGGACGATCCGAGCATGAAGCGCGCCGCCGCCGTCCTGACCGTCCTGGCCCTCAGCGGGTCGCTGGCCGCCTGCGGCGACGACGGCACCGACGACCTCACGCCGTCGTCCTCGACGAGCACGCCGAGCTCGTCCCCGGTGCCGGGCCTGTCGCCGACCACGCCTGCGACAGCGGAGTCGACGGCGGCGCCGACCACGGCCGCACCGACCGCTGCGTCGACCGCGACGTCGGACGGCGACGCGCCCGCCGCCTTCCCGTCCTCGCCCTCGCTGTCGGAGCAGCAGCCCTCCGGCGGGCCGCTCACCGTCACCGCCGTGCGCGTCGCCCGGCAGGACGGCTACGACCGCGTCGTGTTCGAGCTCGCCGGGCAGGCGGCCGGGCAGGCCGGCTGGCGGGTCGAGTACGTCGACGCGCCGGGCGCCCAGGGCTCGGGCGACCCGGTGGAGGTCGCCGGCGAGGCGGCGCTGTCGGTGCTGATCACCGGCACCGGCTACCCCATGGACACCGGCCAGCAGGAGGTCGCGGGCGACCCGGCCCTGCCCGGCGACCTCCAGGTCGTCGAGGACGTGGTGCTCGGCGCGGTGTTCGAGGGGCAGTACGAGGCGTTCGTCGGCACGTCCGGCCGGCAGCCGTTCCGCGTGTTCCGCCTCGGCGACCCCGAGCGCGTCGTCGTGGACGTCCGCACCCCCTGACCAACCGCCGAGGGGGCCGCCTTGTCCGCCCACCCCGACGGCGTACGGGCCGGTTCCGTGCGGTGCCGTCGGACGAGCGCGGCCGGGATGGCCTTGTCCGCTCGCACCGACGTCCTGCGCACCGCATGCGTGCGGTGCCGCCGGACGAGCGCGGCCCAGGTCGGCCTGTCCGCCCACCCCGACGGCGGACGCGCCGGATCCGTCCGGACGAGCGCGTCGCCCGGCCGGGCGTCAGGCTGCGGCGAGCTCCACGACGACGACCTGCTCGTCGACCAGCACGCCGACGACGATCGCGTGACCGCAGTCGACGCACGCCAGGTCGAGGCAGTCCAGCCCGTGACCGTCCTCGCACGGGGGCACCTCGAAGGGCCGTTCGTCGCTGCACTCCACGCACCAGCGCACGTCCCGCGCGGTCAGGATGCTCATCCGGCCACCTCCTCGTCCTTGTCGTCGCCCCCCTGCATCGACCACCGTGCCACCGACCTCCGACAACGCCCGGAAGGCGCGCCGGTGCACGCGTGGGACGATCGTCGCGATGACCACGACCCTCGCGCCGCCCGCCCCGCACGACTCCGCCTTCCTGAGGGCGTGCCGCCGCGAGCCCGTCCCCCACACGCCGGTCTGGTTCATGCGGCAGGCCGGCCGGGCCCTGCCGGAGTACCGCGCGGTGCGCGAGGGCAACGCGATGCTCGACGCCTGTGCGACGCCCGACCTCGTCACGGAGATCACGCTGCAGCCGGTCCGCCGCTACGGCGTCGACGCCGCGATCTTCTTCTCCGACATCGTCGTGCCGCTCAAGGCGGTCGGCGTCGACCTCGACATCGTGCCGGGCACCGGACCGGTCGTCGCCGAGCCGTTCCGCACCGCGGCCGACCTCGACCGGCTCCCGGAGCTCACCCCGGACGACGTCCCCTACATCACGGAGTCGGTCCGCTCCCTCGTCGGCGAGCTCGGCGCCACGCCGCTCATCGGGTTCGCCGGTGCGCCGTTCACGCTGGCCAGCTACCTGGTCGAGGGCGGCCCGAGCAAGAACCACGCCCGCACCAAGGCGCTGATGTACGGCGAGCCCCAGCTGTGGTCGCGGCTGCTCGACCGGCTCGCCACGATCACGCTGGCGTTCCTGCGGGTGCAGATCGACGCGGGGGCGAGCGCGGTGCAGCTGTTCGACTCGTGGGTCGGCGCCCTGCCGGCTGCGGACTACCGGGCGTACGTGCAGCCGCACAGCGCCCGGGTGCTCGCCGCGGTCTCGGACGTGCCGCGCATCCACTTCGGCGTCGGCACCGGTGAGCTGCTGCACGACATGGGCTCGGCCGGCGCCGACGTCGTCGGCGTCGACTGGCGGGTGCCGCTGTCCGACGCGGTGCAGCGCGTCGGGCCGGGCAGGGCGGTGCAGGGCAACCTCGACCCCACGCTCGTCTTCGCGCCGCTGGAGGTCGTCGAGCGCAAGGTCCGGGAGGTGCTGGAGGAGGGCAAGGCCGCGGAGGGCCACGTCTTCAACCTCGGTCACGGCGTGCTGCCCGAGACCGACCCCGACGTCCTGCTACGCGTCGTCGAGCTGGTGCACGCCGGGCTGTAGCGCCCACGCGCACACCGCCGCGCTGACGGCGAGGACGGCGGCCGCACCGACCAGCGCCAGCCGGACGGACACGACGTACGACTCCTCCGCCGCCGTGCGCAGCAGGAGCAGTGCGGCGAACGGCACCTGCCCGGCCGACAGGTCGACGACCTCGTCCTGCGAGGCCCCGCGCAGCAGGGCCTCGACGAGCACGCCGGCGCGGCCCTCCGGCACGCCCAGCGCGAGCAGGCGGCCGGTGAGGTCGCTGCCGAGCCGGGCGACGACCAGCGCGCCGAGGCCGGCGACGGCCACGACGCCGCCGAGCTCGCGGGCGACGTTGACGGTGGCGGCGGCCAGCCCGGAGCGGGCGGCGCCCACCGCGTCCAGCGAGGCGGCCACGACGGGTGCGGTCGACAGCCCGAGCCCGATGCCGCAGACCCCGAGCAGCAGCCCCAGCTCGGTGTCGCCGAGGCCGTCGCGCAGCCGCAGCGCGACCAGGCCGAGGCCCGCCGCGGCGAGCAGCAGGCCGGTCACGACAGGCGCCCGTGCTCCGCGGGCCGCCCACCGGCCGGCGAGCGGGGCGACCACGACCAGGCCGACGGTCAGCGGGAGCAGCCGCAGCGCCGCGGGCAGGGGGTCCTGCGACTGCACGAGCTGCAGGAACAGCGACAGGAACACCAGCAGCACGAACACCGCGAGGCTGGCCGCGAACGCCCCGAGCGCGGCGCCGGTGAACGCGGGCCGGCGCAGCAGCTCCAGCGGGAGCACCGGGTCGGCGGTGCGGCGCTCGACGACGCCGAACCCGACGAGCGCCGCGCCCGCGACGAGCAGCGACGCGACCACCGGCGGCCGGAGCCCGTCGCGGCCGGCGAGGACCACGGCGTACGTCGCCGCCGCCAGGCCGACCCCTGCCAGCGCCTGCCCGGGCAGGTCGAGCCGCCGGCCGCGCACCGGCGCCGGGCCGGCGGGGGCGACCGCCGCCACGAGCGCCACGACCGCGCAGAGCGGGACGTTGACCCAGAACACCGCCGGCCAGCCGGAGGCCTCGACGAGCAGGCCGCCGACGAGCGGTCCGGCGAGCAGCGCGGTGGCGCCGGTCGCTGCCCAGACCCCCACGGCGCGTGCGCGGGCCGCGGGCTCAGGGTGGGCGGCCGACAGCACCGCGAGGCTGCCCGGCAGCACGAGCGCCGCGCCGGCTCCCTGCACCGCACGCCAGGCGATGAGCCCGGTCGAGGTGTCCGACAGGGCGCAGCCCGCCGACGCCGCGCCGAACAGCGCCAGCCCGCCGACGAGCACGCGGCGGCGGCCGGCGACGTCGGCGAGCGTGCCACCGGTGAGCAGCAGCGCCGCGAGCGCGACGGTGTACGCCGTGACGACGCCCTGCAGCTCGGCGACCCCGGCGTCGAGGTCGCGCTGCAGGTCGCGCAGCGCCACGGCGACGACGGTGTTGTCCAGCGTCGCCACGAACGCCGCGAGCGACGTGGCCGCGAGGACGAGCCCCCGGCGACCCCGTCCCGTCACGCGGCCTGTCTACTGCACCAGCGTCGTCCGGCGGCGGCACGTCCCCTGCGCCGCGGTACGCCGAGAGCGGCTGCGGCGTACCGGTCCGCGGGGGAGGTCGTCCGGCGGCGGCACGTCCCCTGCGCCGCGGTACGCCGACCGCGCCTGCGCCGTACCGGACCGCAGGGGAGGTCGGCCCGGCGCTCAGGCCAGCCGGATCGTCACCGCGTCGATCATCGCCTGCTCCGCGTCGGCGAGCGTCAGCGCGGGGTCGCCGACGTGGTCGCGCAGCATGGCGGCGGGGGAGGGCTGCTCGTCCCTGCCCGGCCAGGTCGCCGGGTCCCACAGGCCGGAGCGGACGAACGCCTTGGGGCAGTGCGTGAAGACCTCCTCGACCGCCATGACGAGCGCCGCGCGCGGCGGCTTGCCGACCGCCGTCAGCGAGCTCAGCAGCCGCGGGTCGGTGCTCACGCAGGCGCGGCCGTTGACGCGCAGCGTCTGCCCGCGGCCGGGCAGCAGCGCCAGCATGCCGAGCTGACCGGTCTGCACGACGTTGCGCAGGGTGTCGATCCGGCGGTTGCCGGTGGCGTCCGGGATGGCGATCGTGCGGTCGTCCAGCACCTCGACGAAGCCGCGCGGGCCTCCGCGCGGCGTCACGTCGGCGCGACCCTGCGCGTCGGCGCTGGCGAGCACGACGAACCCGCACACCGACAGGTAGTCGCGGCAGTGCGCGTCGAGGTGGTCGATCTGCTTGTTCTTGACCAGCCAGCTCGACTCCTCGTACACCGCCTGCAGCGTGGCCTCGTCGCGGATCGCACCCTCGAACCAGTCCATGGCCTCGACGGTATCCGCCCGGCTCAGGCGCTGGCCGCTCCCGGGGTGCGCCGGCGCGACCGCCACACGAACGCGGCCACGACCAGCAGCACGGGGGAGAACGGGAGCAGCGCGCCGGCCGTGACCCCGAGGGCCCTCGTGACGGCGACGAGCGCGTCCCAGCCGGCCGCGAGCCCGTCCCGGAAGCCGCGCGGGCCGCTCGCCGCGAGCGCAGTCGCGTCCGCGCCGACCAGCGACACGGTGATGGTCGACTGCTCGACCTGCCCGCGCACCGCGGCGAGCCGCGCCTGCAGCGACTCGAGGTCGGCCGTGCGCCGCGTCAGCTCGCCCTCGACCTGCACGACGTCGGCCAGCCGCTCCGCCCCGTCGAGCAGCGCCCGCACCCGCGCCACGCTGGCCCGCTGGGTGGCCAGCCGGCTCTCGAGGTCGACCACCTGGTCGGTCACGTCGGTCGTCCCGAGGCGCCGGTCGACCTCCTCGCCGAGGTCGGCCAGCCTGGCGACGGTGGCGTCGAACTGCGCCGGGGGCACCCGCAGGCGGACGACCGCCGAGCCCTGCTCGCCCGTGCCGCTGCGCTCCTCCGACTCGACCGAGCCCGTGGCGGTGGCGGCGATCGACGCCGCCTGCTCCGCCGCCGCCCGCACGTCGTCGACCCGGACGGTCAGCTCGCCGGTGCGCACGAGCGCTGCACCGGGTGCCACGACGCGCCCCGAGACGACCTGCTCCGGCGCCGCCGGCTGCGCGCCGGTGTCCTGCGGCGCGGCGGCCTCCGCAGCGGCATCGCCGCCCGACCCGCCGCCCTGCCCGGCCTCGGAGCCGGGCGCGGCGCTCGTGTCGGAGTCCGCGCCCCCGGAGCAGCCGGCGAGCAGGGCCAGGGCGGCGAGCACCGCCGCGAGCAGTCGGACAGGGGGGCGGCGCATGGCAGGACCTCCGGGCTTGGTGTGCAGGTGTGACGCCGTCCGCGGTCCGGCGGTTGCAGCGCTCGGGTCTCGGCTCGGTCACGGACCTGCGCGACCTACGCTGGACGGGTGCGCGTCGTCGTCGTGGGTGGTGGTGTCGCGGGCCTCGCAGCGGCGCTCGAGGTGCGGTCGCAGCAGCCCGGCGCCGAGGTCGTCGTGCTGGAGGCCGGCGACCGGATCGGCGGCAAGGTGGCCGTCAGCGAGGTGGCCGGGCTGCCGGTCGACGAGGGCGCCGACTCGATGCTCACCCGCGTCCCGGACGGCCTGGCCCTCGCCCGCGGCGCCGGCCTCGAGGACGAGCTCGTCGCGCCCGCCTCCGGCGCCGCGTCGGTGTGGAGCCGCGGCCGGCTGCGCCCGCTGCCGGGCGGCACGGTCCTCGGGATCCCCGGCGACCTCGCCGCCCTCGCGGACAGCGGGCTGCTGTCCACCGCAGGGCTCTACCGGGTGCCGCTCGACCTCGTGCTCCCGGGCGGTCCGGTCGAGGACGACGTCAGCGTCGGCGACCTCGTACGTCGCCGGCTCGGCGCCGAGGTCGTCGAGCGGCTGGTCGACCCGCTGCTGGGCGGGGTCTACGCCGGCCGCGCCGACCTGCTGTCGCTGCGCGCCACGCTGCCCCAGCTCGTACGGCCCGCCGCCCGCTCCCGCAGCCTGCTGCGCGCCACGACCGAGGCCCGGTCCGCGACGCCGCCGACCGACGGACCGCTGTTCGCCTCGCTGCCGGGCGGGCTCGGGCGCCTGCCGGCGGCGGTGGCGCGGGCGTCCGGCGCCGAGGTGCGGCTGCGCACGACCGTGCGGCGCCTGCGCCGCACGCCCACCGGCTGGGAGCTCACCACGGGCAGCGCGGCCGACCCGGCGCGCCTGACCGCCGACGCGGTGGTCCTCGCCGTGCCGGGCCCGCCCGCCGCGCGGCTGCTCGCCGACGCCGTCCCAGCGGCCGCTGCCGAGGTCGCCGCCCTCGAGTACGCCGGCGTGGCCATCGTGACGCTCGTGCTCGGCGGCCCGACCCCGGGCCGGGGCAGCGGCTACCTCGTGCCGGCGGTCGAGGGCCGGACGACCAAGGCCGTGACCTTCACCAGCCGCAAGTGGGCCCACTACGCCGGCGGGCCCGCGGTCGTGCGCGCCAGCGTCGGCCGCTTCGGCGAGACGCGCGACCTGCAGCGCTCCGACGCCGAGCTCGTCGCCGCGGTCCTGTCCGAGCTCCGGCAGGCCGTCGGGCCGCTGCCCGTGGTGCTCGGCAGCCGGGTCGTGCGCTGGGGCGGCGGGCTCCCGCAGTACGCCGTCGGCCACCTCGACCGCGTGCGCCGGCTGCGCGAGGCCGTCGCCCGTCAGCCCGGTCTCGCCGTGGCCGGCGCGGCGTACGACGGGGTGGGAGTGCCGGCCGTCGCCCGCAGTGGGCGGCAGGCTGCCCGTGACGCGCTGAGGCAGGATGGACGTCATGAGCGCCACGTCGCCGGAGACACCGCAGCAGGACCGGCCTGAGGCCGCCAAGGCCCGCGAGCTGAACGACCAGCTGCTCTACACGATGTACGCCGTCTTCTCCGCGGCGACGCCGCTGCCGGAGGACCGGCAGGGCATCGCCGAGCAGGCGCAGGGCTTCCTCGACGCGGCGCTGCAGAAGGACGTCTACACGCGCGGCACCTACGACGTCGCCGGCTTCAAGGCCGACGCCGAGCTGCTCGTGTGGTGGACGTGCCCGGACGTCGACGTCCTGCAGGAGACCTACAACCGGTTCCGGCAGACCGATCTCGGCCGTCACCTCGCGCCGGTCTGGTCGGGCGTCGGCATCCACCGGCCGGCGGAGTTCAACCGCAACCACATCCCGGCGTACGTCCGGCGCGAGGAGCCGCGCAAGTACGTCTGCGTCTACCCCTTCAACCGCTCGCTGGAGTGGTACCTGCTGCCCGACTACGAACGGCGCGGCATGCTCGCCGAGCACGGCATCCAGGGCCGTGACTTCGAGGACGTCCGCGCCAACACCGTCGCGGCGTTCGGGCTCGGCGACTACGAGTGGCTGCTGGCCTTCGAGGCCGACGAGATGCACCGCATCACCGACTGCCTGCGCCACCTGCGCACCTCGCGCGCGCGGCTGCACACCAAGCTCGAGACGCCGTTCTACAGCGGCATCAAGAAGCCCGTGCGCGACCTCGTCGCCGGCCTGCCGTAGCAGGCACCTCGGCGCCGGACGGCTCGAGCGGCCGACGCGCAGCTGCCCGAGCCGCTGCCGTCCTCACGTCCTGCCGGGCTGGTCGGAGCGCAGCCGCTGGTGGCGCGCGCGCTCGACCCACGCCCTGGCGGTCGCCGCGACCCGGGCCAGCGGACGCCGGCTGGGGATGCGCGGGGCAGCACGCCTGGTCGGGTCGTCTCCAGGAGCGCCTGCGCCAGCGGCTGCAGCCGGCCCGCGTCCGGGTGCGCTGCCGCGTCGCTCAGGCGGCGCTCCAGCTCGGCGCGGTCCCGTTCGGTCAGGCCCCGGTCGAGCGCGTCGGGCAGCAGCTCCAGCGCGGCGTGCAGCTGTGTGCGCGGGTCGTCGGCGCGGCTCCCACGGACCTGCAGGTAGGCGAGGACGGCGAGCAGGAACACCGCGTAGGCGATGGGCGCGGCCGCCGGGAAGAAGCAGTCGTTGTCGGCGGTGATGAACTTGCCGACCTCGTCGATGAACAGGCCGACGCCGACCCCGGTGAGCAGCGCCGCACCGGTCACGCGCAGTCCGGTTGACCACCACCAGCGGGACGAGTGCTGCGAGGAACAGCAGCAACCCACGCCACACGGCGTGCGCGATGTGCAGCGTCCCACCGCCGACCTGCGGGTAGCCGGTCAGCGCCAGGAAGGCCCGGGTGCCGAGCACGGAGACGGCGAAGCTGGCCAGCATCACCAGCATGTACCGCTCGGCGTCCAGGCGCGGCGCCGGCCAGCGGCGCGGCAGGAGGTCGCGCAGCGTCATCGCACCATCCGACTCGTCGCCGGCGGCGGGCGAGGTCAGCCCCCGGACTCGGCGCCGGGCTCCTCGGCCGGCTCCAGGCGCAGGCTCACGCTGTTCATGCAGTAGCGGTCACC
>Ga0210040_10002476_pt1 | contig 25995 bp, 19 predicted proteins | sample CryGeyCG12114_NA_FD_185462 | JGI IMG/M metagenome (GOLD analysis project Ga0210040, IMG submission 185462) | Groundwater microbial communities from aquifer - Crystal Geyser CG19_WC_8/21/14_NA (SPAdes) (version 2) | ecosystem: Environmental > Aquatic > Deep subsurface > Groundwater | place: USA... | reverse complement strand
CGCAGCCGCATCGAGATCATGTTCGGGCGCCTGAAGGACTGGCGCCGGGTTGCCACCCGCTACGACCGCTGCCCGACCGTGTTCCTCTCCGCCGTCGCCCTCGCTGCCACCGTCATCTTCTGGCTATGACCAATGAGTCCTGACCCTAGCGCTCGCGGAGGGGCGAGATGCACAGGCATTGTCGCAGCTTCGCGAGCTGTCGGTACGGGCTCCGCAGGACGTCGTGCTGCTGGTCGGCGCCGCCACGGCTGCTGCGCGGCTCGGCCTGGACGCGAACGCCGAGCGCTTCGCGCGCCGAGCCGCGAAAACGACGTCGGCGGGGTGTCAGCCGCTCAATCTTCTCGGCGTGCTGGCCGACCGGCGGCACGATTGGGCGGAGGCGGATCGGGCTTATGCCGAAGCGCTGCGGCGGGCACCGGACAATGCTTCCGTGCTCAACAATTGGGGCTGGTCGAGACTTGGCCGGGGCGAGTGGCTCGAGGCACGACAGGCGTTTGCCAGAGCGGCCGCGATCGATCCGGCAAACAGGGTCATTGCCAACAATCTTGAGCTTGTCCGGGCAGGGTTGGCGAACGAGCTGCCGCATCGTCGAACGGGTGAAAACAACGATGATTTTGCTGCGCGACTGAATGATGCCGGAGTTACCGCGCGGCTGCTCGGGGACGAAACACGGGCCACCGCGGCCTTCACCCTCGCGGTGCAGGCTCGTGACCGGTGGTACGAACGGGCTTATAATAACTTGGGGTCAAGGCAAACCGCGGCTCGCTGAACCTGTTAGACGTCGTGCCGACATGGCCCGCCCTCATCCTTCCGCTCTTGCTGCTGGCGGCGGTCCAGGACGTCGTGGTCCGAAGATCTCGAACCTGCTTGTCTTTGCCGTGCCGATCGTTGGGGCGGCTGCCATGGTGATCATGGGGCAAGCATTGCGGTGGCAAAACGCGCTGGTGTTCGCGGTGCTGCTGGCAACTGGCGCCTTGGCGTACGCGAACAAGCTGCCGGGAGGCCGGTGACCTTTCGATGCTCGTGCGCCTCGTGGCGAGCCGCAAGGGGTCAGTGAAGGAATGAAGAAGGAGCGCAGCGTTTCATGCGGCGTCGCCCTGGCAGCGGGTGCGCTGCTAATCTGATGGTATGGCCGGCCCGTTCAAGACGTTAACGGCTGCGCGGCGCATAGACCCACTTCCAAGTAGTTCCGACGACATCCACCTTCGGCGTAATGGTCCGGGTAACCGTAAGCAGGGGATGCCCGTAGGATGCGCCATCGGCAAAAGCGATGTGACTGTGATTGCCCTCATCAAGCGACTCAATCAGCCGCAAGCCGGCTGCGTAGAAGGCGCTTCGATCTGATGATGCCGAACGCCAGCCCCTCGAACCACATCGATGGCCCGACCGCTGAGGTGGAAGCTGTTCGGCACCCCGCCGACCGCCCGGTTGTGAGCCGGAGAGCGTAAGGTGCTCGACACTCGGCCCCAGCGCTGAGCGACGACGAGAGCTCTGGTCATCGACAGGGCCTCACCAGCCGCGAGCGGCAGTGGCATTTTCACTGATTCCGGACGTGTCGGAGCGAGGGTGAGTGGCAAGTTGCGGATGCTCGGCGCCTGGCGTTCGCCAAAGTCGGTTCCTGCGTGGGTCGCTGATGCAGTGGCAAGAAGCACGATAGCCAACACGAAACGATTCATCGTGCTGTTTCCTCCCCCTGTCCAACCGGTGACCGCAAGCAACAAGCTTTAACAAAAGTTAAACGCCGACGCGAGCGCGAGTCAAGCTTTGCCCCGACGTCAGCGCCAAATACTGATCACGTTTTGATGATCGGCACGAGCATCGCGCCACAACGCCACCGTTGCCGCCAAACGACGAAGGTCGCCGGAGCAGATAGCTTCACGGGAGGATGTCGATGTGAAGGATGGTTGAACCGTAATCGCGCCAGCCACCGACAGAAACTTGTCAGGCCCGCCTTCTCCAGCCACCGTAAGCAGCCGCTGTCCTGTTCTTGTCGAAGGTCCGTGAATGATTCGCCGTTCGATTGTCACGTCCGTCCTGCTCGCCTCCACCTCCGTCGCCCACGCGCAAGATCAGGCTCAAGCCCAGTCCTCACCCAGCGAAGCGGCTACGCAGCACCTCCCTCCGCAGTCCGCGCCCGCTCTGGCCGGCGCGAGTGCGACCACGCCCAAGTGGAACGTGGAGAACCCTCACGGGCTCACCCTGCGCAAGGTCCGCATCGACACGGACGAGGGCACGTGGATGAACGTCGACGTCTCGCCGGACGGGTCGCGCGTCGCCTTCGACATGCTCGGCGACGTCTACGTCATGCCGCTCGGCGGCGGAACGCCGACGCGCATCGCGGAAGGGCTATCTTATGAACAGCAGCCGCGGTGGTCGCCGGATGGAACCCGGATCGCGTTCGTGTCAGACCGGGGTGGCGGCGACAACCTCTGGATCATGAACGCCGATGGCTCGAACAAGCGCCAGCTGACCAAGGAAGAGTTCCGCCTCCTGAACCAGCCGAGCTGGAGCCCGGACGGCCGCTACATCGTCGCCAAAAAGCATTTTACGACCAGCCGTTCGCTCGGCACGGGCGAGGTGTGGCTGTACCATGTCGATGGCGGGACCGGCGTCCAGCTGGTCAAGCGGGTCAACGAAAAGCACCAGAAGGAACTGGGGGAACCGATCTTCGCGGCCGATGGCAAGAGCATCTACTTCACCCGCAATGTCACTCCTGGCGGGACCTTTCAGTACGCGCAGGATTCAAATGGCGAGCTCTTTGCGATCGAGCGTTACGAACTGGAGTCTGGTGAAACACACCGGGTGACCGCTGGAAACGGCGGTGCTGTTCGTCCGACGCCCTCGCCAGACGGACGGTATCTTGCCTTTGTCCGGCGGGAGCGGGCCAAGTCCAAGCTCTACGTGCGCGATCTTGCGAGCGGGAATGAGCGCAAGATTTACGATCTACCTGACCAGGACATGCAGGAAACCTGGGCGGTCACCGGCGTCTATCCCAATATGGACTGGACAGCCGACAGCCGCGAGGTCGTGTTGTGGGCCGGTGGAAAGATCCGCCGAGTGCCGCTCGCCGGCGGCGCGCCGCGCGACATCGCCTTCCGGGTCTCCGACGACCGCGTCGTGGCCGACTCGCTGCACCCACTTGTTCAAGTCGCGCCCGACAACTTCGAGACCAAAATGGTGCGCTGGGCGCAGGTCTCTCCCGACGGCCGCCAGATTGTGTTCGAGAGCCTCGGCAAGCTGTGGCTGAAGCCGGCCTCAGGCGGCGAGGCGCGCCGACTTACACGCGGAAGTGAAACCGCGTTCGAGGCATGGCCGAGTTGGTCCCGTGACGGACGCTTGATTGCCTTCGTGCGGTGGACCGACGCTGGACTGGGCCGGATCATGGTGATGTCCGCCCGTGGCAGCAGCGCGCGGGTCGTCACCAGCGAGCCGGGCCAATATTCCTTTCCCCGCTTCTCGCCCGACGGCCGGACCATCGCCTTCGAGGCTCGCTCAGGAGGCGGCCTGACCTCCGACAAGTGGGGTCGTGATGCGGGAGTGTATGTCGTCTCGGCCAGTGGCGGCACGTCCAGGTTGGTTCGCCGCGATGCCAGCAATCCGCAGTTCGGCGGCGGCAACGATCGCCTGTTCGCCACCGTGGAGGCCGACGATAAGCTTCAGCTGGTCAGCATGGACCTGAACGGTGAGCGCCGGCGGGTTCACGCATCGGGTGATCTTACCAGCAACTTTGAAGTTTCGCCCGACGGCAACTCCGTTGCGTTTCGTGAAAATTACGAAGCCTTTCTTATGCCGCTCCTACCGGGGGCGCAGGACGTCACCGCGGCGACCGACAAGGGTGCGCTTCCCGCCGTGCGCCTGAGCACGGGCGGTGGCGACTACATCCATTTCTCGCAGGGCGGCGCCCGCGTCCATTGGAGCATCGGCTCGTCGTTCTATACGGCGGATACCCGCAACCAGTACGCCGGCAACTACAAGGCCCCGGCCACCGCCGTCAGCCTGTCCCAGACCGTTCGCGCCAGCAAGCCGGCCGGCACGGTCGCCCTGACCGGCGCCAGGATCGTTACCATGCGCGGGGCGGACGGCGGGATAATCGAGGATGGCGTGATCCTGGTGCGCGGCGACCGGATCGCGGCCGTTGGCACGCGCGCCGAGGTGCCCGTGCCCGCCGGAACTCCGACGGTGGACGTTGCGGGCAAGACGATCGTCCCGGGCTTCATCGACGCTCACGCGCACGGCCCTCAGGGCGAGAACGGCTTCGTCCCGCAACAGAACTGGTCAACCATGGCCAATCTTGCGCTGGGCACGACTACCATCCACGATCCGTCCAACCGTGCATCTGAGGTGTTCTCTGCCGCCGAGTTGCAGCGCGCTGGCCTGATCCTCGCGCCGCGCATCTTCTCGACCGGCGAAATCATCTATGGTGCGAAGGCCGCAGGATCGTTCGCGGAAGTCGGAAATTTCGCCGACGCACTCGCCCACGTGCGCCGCCTCAAGGCCCAGGGTGCGTGGAGCGTAAAGAATTACAACCAGCCCCGCCGCGAGCAGCGCCAGATGGTGGTCGCAGCCGCGCAGGCCGAAGGCATGCTGGTGGTTCCAGAAGGCGGCTCCCTGTTCAACATGGACATGAGCCTGATCCAGGACGGCAACGCCACGATCGAGCACAACGTGCCGGGCAACACCTTCTACAACGACGTGCTGCAGATGTGGTCGCAGACCAAGACCAACTACACGCCGACCCTGGTGGTAACCTACGGCGGGCCAGCCGGCGATCCTTACTGGCGCTCGCACACGAACGTTTACGAGCAGCCGCTGCTGAAGGCGCATATTCCGCCGGGTACGTTGGCCGCCGCCAACGCTCGCCGCGAGATTGCTCCGGACGAAGATTACTCAGACACCTGGTCGGCGCGTGAAGCCCGCAAGCTCGCCGATCGTGGCATCCAAGTGAATATCGGCGCCCACGGACAGCAGGACGGCATCGGAGCGCACTGGGAGATGTGGAGCTTCGTCAAGGGTGGCTGGACGCCGCTCCAGGCGCTGCAGGCCGCGACCGTGATGCCGGCGAAAACCCTCGGTCTCGACCGCGACCTTGGCTCCCTTGAAGCCGGCAAGCTCGCCGACCTGGTCGTGCTCGACGCCAACCCGCTCGACAATATTCGCAATACGGAGAAGGTCGCGCAGGTCATGCTCGGCGGACGGCTCTACGATGCCGCAACGCTGAACGAGCGCGTGACCGGCAACCGGCAGCGCCAGCCTTACTGGTGGGAACTGAGCAACGATCCGCTGCCCGGCCGGCGGCCGAAGGAAACGCACAGCCATAAGCAGGAACCCTGAACAGGCTCGTTGACCTCGCGCACTGACGTGGGTTCAATGGCGCTTGCCACTGGAGCTTGCTCTATCGGGCGAGCTGTCGAGGGCGCCTGTCATTGCTCTGGTCGCGCAAATCGCCCTCAGGCCCGTTCTTCAAAACTCCGGGTAATACAAGCGGTCGTGGCCGCGCAGGAACGCTTCGCCTTCTTTCAAGCAATGGAATGGATGTTCCGACGTGTGTCCGTCCTCGTACATCAGAACGGCCTTGTAAGGCTCAGCCCTGCCTGGCGTGAGGACCATCCGACCAGCGGTTACTCGGCGGCGAGGTTTATCGGGCGTCATGGCGATGCAGGTTCCTTAGCCATTCGCTGTCCTAGGTTCAGCAGGGCTTTGGCGACTCGGTTGCGCAATTACCAACACAGGAAACCGAGCCGCCAAGCCCTGGTGCCCCCGCCAGACAATCTCGCCCGAAATAGTTAAGACATGATTACTGCGCAGCTCGCCTATGGTGCTCGATGACACTTAGGCCCGCGTTGAGCCATCGGCTTGTGTAGCGGAGTACGACTCATACGGTGCCGCGGAGCTTCGGCATGCCAGCTGTTCCCGATGCGATTCGTCACCTCGCATCTCCATTACATCAACGATGTACAGGTGCATTGGCCCGCCGATCGACGGGAACCGGGTAACCGAACAGTTGGGCACCAGCGCCGCCAGGACGCACAGCAGGAGCGCAGCCCTTGGAGGTCACCCCCTGCTCCTGAACACCAGCTTCGAGTTGACCGTGAAGTTCACCAGGAACGCCGTTCCAACGCCGACGATCTTGGCCAACGCCGGAAGAAGGCCCAGGTAGGTGGCGGCGACGTAGGTGATCGCGACATTGACGCCGAGACCGACCAGCGCAGCCGAGGCGAACAGGAGAAAGCCGCGGCCGCTGGCGCGCGAGCGGAAGACGAACCGGCTACTCAGCAGGTAATTGACCACTGCCGCGAGCAGAAAGCTGGCGGTCGCCGCGGCCACCAGTGGCACGCCCCAGTGCGTCAGCAGGACGAAGCCGCCGATGTCCACCACCGCAGCCGCGCCGGCCGTGAAGAAATAGCCGACGAGCTTGCCCGGGATTCGCGGCACGTTTCTCAGCTTTTCAGCAGCGGCGCAAACAGGGGATCGTCGAACCGCCGGAAGGTGATCCAGCCCGGCTGCGGCTTGTCGCTGCGGATCAGGGCATGCGCCCCGGCTCGCCGGGCAGCCAGGCCGTCGCGCGAGACCCGGTCGCCGATCAGCACGGTAGCCGAAGGCGCGGCGCCGGCGGCCGCCATCAGCCGCTGCAGTCCGCGCGGATGCGGTTTCAGAATGGCAACGTCCGGCTGGCCCGCCCACACGACATGGTCCGAGAACAGCCCCAGTTCGCGAAGCTTGGCGTCCACCGGATAGTCGGACAGGATGCCCACCTCCCTCCCCTGTTCCCGCAGCCCGCGGAACAGCTCCACCAGGCCAGGGTAGCGGCCGCGCGCGACGTGGGCGAGCGGACGTTCCTCCATCCACTCCGCAACCAGCGCCCGCACCCGGGTGGGCGTCGTCCCGCTCGCCGCCGCCGTTCGCTCGACCAGGATCGGCTCGAACCCGTCGGCCTCCGCCTCGCCCAATTGCTCGCGCAGCCGCCGGTAGGCACTCAGCACCTTGATGTGAGTGAAGCTGCGCGAGCGAGCCGCATGGACCAGCATCTCGCGCGCCATGCGCCAGCGCAGGGTGGACTGGCGGTACAGCGTCCCGTCCACATCGAACACGACCAGCTGGATCCGGTCCCAGCTGAACGCCGGCGAGAGGTGCTCAGGACTGGCCGGGGTCATCCGATGGTGATGAACTGCTGTTCGGTCAGGCTGTTGAGAACGGGCATGTCGACATAGGTCGCAAGCACGAAGGCCCCGGCGAGCCCAACGGCGATCAGCATCAGGCCGGTCTCGCGAAACAGCTTCTCGGGCTTCTGCGCGGTCGATCCGGGTCGCATGGACAATGCCAGATACTTGCCGAAGAGGGCGGTCACGAGCGGCATCACGATCAGATACTCGACCCGGTACTTGACCAGGAAGACGCCCAGGAAGAAGGCCGACAGCAGCGCATACACGAAGCAGGACACGGTAAGCGAAATCTCGGAATAACCATGAAAGCTGGCGCGGTAGCGGGTGAGCAGGTCCTTGCCATGCGACGCCACGATCTCCCGGAACTCGGAAAAGCGCTTGGCGCCCATCAAAAAGGCGCCGCCCAGCCAGTAAGCGAGAATGATCGACGATGGCGGCAAGGTACCCGGGTCGACCATGGCCCAGCCGATCATCAGCCGCAGCGGGTTGTTGATCGATTCGGAGATGACGTCGAGGAACGCCCGGTCCTTGGACCGGAATGGGCGGACGTTGTAGACGATGCCCTGCGCCGCAAACGCCAGCGCCACCCAGAACATGGTTCCGCTGGCCAGCAGGGCAGCGCCTAGGCCAAGCGCCACGAACAAGGCCCATTCCAGCGCTACCAGCCGGCTGTCGAGCTCGACATTGACCGCGGTCCGCGCCGACTTGGTCGGGTGATGCTTGTCGAATTCACGGTCGAGATATTCGTTGATGGTGTAGTTGGCCGAGGCGATGAACAAGGCGCTGAGCGCCCCCAGGATCAGCGCGGCGACGAAGTTCGTTTCGTGAACCCCGCGCAGCAGCAACGCCAGGGCGATGCCAGGCAGGATGAAGACATGCTTGGTCGCATGGTCGAACCGAGCGATTGCCAGATAATCGCCAAGCGTCGCCGAGCGCGCCGGACCGCGCGCGTCGGCCAGGGGCGTCGAGCCGCTGTCCCCCATCACGAGGGCGAGTCAATCGTGTTGGTGCCGGAAGCCATGTTAATCCTTGGTTATCGCCGCTCAACTCCCCGGCGAGAACCTCGTTCCGCGGATGTATCGAAGCCAGACCCTAATTCACCACTTGGCTGAACGTTACTCAGTAGAGATTGCCAGCGGCCAAGGCGATCTTCCCGAGGGCGGAGCCATGGCGGAGCAGCCAGCCATTGTCGGTCGTGCGGGGTGACAGTGCGACCCATCCTACTCGAGCGTTCGGGTCGTACCAGGCCAGGCACCCTGACGCGCCGATCTGCCCGAACGAGTCCGGCGCGGCGGACGGCGGGCTCCAGTGCGGGCGCTTGGTTCCCCGAAGTTCGAGGCCCAGCCCCCATGCGCATGGATCCCAGGTGATGGCGTTTGAAGAACTGAACCCGAGAAAGGGATCGGTCGAGCCGAACCCCCCCGGCAGCCCGCCGGTCTGGTCACGCCGTGCCTCAAGCGCGGTGGTGCCGGAGATGATGCCACCCTCCGGCCTGGTGTACGCCAGCAGGAGCGCCAACAAGCCGGCGGCGGTGCTGTAGATACCGGCCCACGGCGTGCCGAGACGGAACCAGAACTCGCTGTTGTAGGGTTCGAGCTTGGTGCCGACATGCGCGCTGTTCATGTCCACCACGACCGCTGGACGGCGCGGCAGAGAGCGTCCGATATAAGCTTCGATCCCGAGCGGTTCGAAGACACTCTCCGCCAGGACGGTCTTGAAATCCTGCCCGGTGACGCGCTCGATCACCAGCGCCAGCAAGGCAAAGCCGACATTGCTGTACTGAACGCGGCTGGTCGGCCGGTGCGCCAGGGGCGTCTTGAGGCAGGCCGCGCCGATCTGAGGCCAGGCGAGGGTCTGGTCATAGTGCGTCAGGGAAAGGTCATATTCCAGCGGCAGGCCGCTGGTGTGGGACAGCAGTGCCCGCACGGTGACGCCGGGCTGCGCGGCGACGGCCTTGGGCAGATACTTGGCCAGCTCCTCGTCCAATGCGACGGCGCCGCGATCGACCAGGGCCAGCACGGCCAGCCCGAGGGCCAGCTTCGAGGCGGAGGCGATCGGAAACAGCGTGTCGTCGCGAATGGCATCGCCGGCGCCGTCGGTCCCAATGAACAACGACGTGGTCGGGCCGTCGTCGGGGGCGATAATCGCGGCGAGGCCGGGGGTGGAAAAGGCTTGGTCGGGCTTGTCGGTCATCCGCCGGCCAAGGGTCGCCAATTGCTCTTCGACGCCCGTCATTGCTGATCCGACGTCCGGGCCACGACCTTGTCGACGATCTCACCGGACGTATTCAAATCCGCCATTTCATCTTCGGTGAATGTGAAGCCAAACTCCTCTTCCAGCATGAACAGCAGTTCGATGTGGCGAACGGAGTCCCAGCCGCCTTCGGTTTCCCTGGAGAGTTCTTCGTCGGTGCCGATCGGGCGATTGAGCACGATCTCGAACATGCTTCGCACGATGGGCTCAGCTTCGTCGCGGGTCACGCCGATTGCTCCTGCTTGCCGGGATCCCGGTGTTCAACGATCACCGGCATGCGTTCAACAAGATCATCGGCGGCACTCCTGTCCCAGTTGACGGTGACCCAACCTTGCGGGTCACTCCGGCCCGTTTCCCCAGCGAAACCGTCCAGCCAATCGCGGGCGGGTTGGTTGCGGGGCCCGACGGCGGGGTGAAACCTGACGTGCCGGATGCCGTCGAGACCATCGGTGGCAGCCCTGATCGCCTCCAGGGCCATGACGTCCTCCAGATCGCGGCCGAGGGCCCGGCAGCTGATGCAAAAATCCTCGACGATCAGGGCAGCGCCGTCGCGCCGGGTAAGCATGGTTCCGATGATCCCGCTGTCGGACAGCCGATCGCTCAGTCGGATCGCGATCGCACTGTTCCCGGGCTCGGCAAGGAGCTGGGCAAGGTCGACGGGCGAACAGCGGCTGAGGGATAGGTTGAACTGATTGGTCTTGTTCGAAAGCGCCGAGAGGCGCTCCAGTTCCCCCTGGACGTTGCGGCTGAACTGGAGGCGTACCCCAAGCGAGCGCATGTACGCCGCCTTGTCCGGCGCCTTGGCGGCCAGATCCTCGCGCACCCGGCTGGCGGTGAGATCTCCGGTTCGAAGCGCATCGGTCTCGTCGGCGCGCCAGCGGAACAGCCGTGGGTACCAGTTGAGGGCAGCGACGGAGTCGGCACCGGTGGGACCGGCGTAGAGCGTTGACACCGGGATGGCCGAAGCGACGGCAGCAAGCTCGCCCGGATTGTCATCGACGAACAGGATGGCGTCGGTACCGATCCGGAGCTTGTCAGCGATCCGGCGCACGGCGTCCGCCTTCGGTCCCCAGCTGACCTCGGTGGCGGCGAGATGCTCGGGTCGCAACGGGAAATCGGTCCGGACGGCGAGCAGCCGCTCGACGTCGGCGGGCTCGTTGCGCGAACACAAGGCGAGGAAGATGCCTTCCGCCCCGAGTTCCACCACGCGTCGCTGGAGCGCGGCATGGGCGTCGGTCAAGCGCACCCCCTCCGGCCCATCCTCACCGAGCACGCCCTCGTACAAGGTGTTGTCGAGGTCGAGCGCCAGCGCCTTGATGCGTGGCGCAACCGCCGCCGGCAACCAGCGTGACCCAAGCCAGCGCGCCGCCTGGACGCAGGCCGCATTGCTCATCCGCGTGCCCGAGGTAGCAAGGGTTCGCTCGTCGAAGAAGGCCGGTCCCAGCTGCGCGTGAAGTTGGCCCAGATCACAGATGTGAACGCCGGGGAGGTTCCCAGTCAGCTCCCGGAGCTGCGCGTTAAACTCGGCTGCGCGATCCAGGTCGCCGGCGGCATCGGTGAACAGGATGGGTGCAGGGCTCTTGCCCCGCAGCGCCTCGATCCGCTCCAGCGCCCACGCCGCCAACTCCTCGGCTCCCCCGATTGCGACGAGCCGCGAAAAGTCCAGCCAGATGAGTTCAACATCCGCCGGGCCCGGAGTGCTTAACGAGAGCGAATCATCATAGGCACTATAGGCGACCTCCACCGCGAGCCCTGTATACGCGAGGTACTTCTCGAGCACGCTCGCCACCGGCTCGAACCCGTGGTTCCGGTGAACGCGCAGGCGGACATTCCGCAGTGGCCAGGTCGGCCGAAGCTTCAGGATCTCATGGCGCCGCGGCGCCGGCGCAAACAGGACGCGCTGCCACTCGGCCCGCGCCAGGCAGACCTCTGCATCCGTCGCCGAAACCTGCTCTGCCAATTTGCCGATACGCCCTGCTGGTGGGAACACAGAAACTGCCTCTTACCCGCCAAATCCACTCCTTAAAGCAGTTTCTGCTGCATGGCTGCCCGCAGCTTGCTGATTGGGGACTGGCCGGCACGGCCGGCTCCGGCGCCGATGGGCCGACCAGCCGAGCCCCGCGGCAAGGGACGACCCGTTGCCGTCCCCCACGGGCGGCGATAACAAAGGTCGATGGGGCTCGCATCGTTCAACATCCTGGAATCCCGGTGGCATCTGCTGACCGAGACGTTGCTGCTCATCCTGCTCCTGGTCGCCGCCGTGCTGTATCCCCGGTCGACGAGCCAGGCCCCGCTCGGCAAGGTCGAGCGCGCGATCGTTGCGCTCGCCGGCAGTCCATGGCGCTCAGCCTTGCTGGTCGGAGGGCTGGCGGTCGCCCTTCGGGCCGCCCTCCTGCCGGTCCTGGGGCCGCCTGTGCCCTACATCGCCGATGAATTCAGCATCATGCTGCAGGGGCAGACGTTCGCCCTGGGCCGGTGGTCCATGCCGACGCACCCGCTCCACGAGTTCTTTGAAAGCTATTACGTCAACCAGGCGCCCCGCTATGCTTCCATGTACTTTCCCGGACGGGGCGCGCCGCTTGCGCTAGGCAATCTGCTGTTCGGGGCGCCATGGCCGGGTGTGTGGCTGTCAATGGTCGCACTCTGCATGACGGTGCCGTGGATGCTGCGCGCCTGGGTGTCGAATTCGCTGGCGCTGGTCGGCGGCGTCCTGGTGGTGCTGAAATTCGCGGTGCTCAGTGGCTGGGTGAACAGCTACTTCGGCGGCGGGTTCACCGCCTGGGGCGGCGTTCTCGTGCTGGGAGCCTACCCCCGGCTGATGCGAGCGCCCAGGTGGGCAGACGGCGTGGCGCTCGGCGCCGGTCTGTTCATCCTGATGATCTCGCGGCCGTTCGAAGGGATGCTGTTTGCCGCCCCCTTCGGCTTGGCATTGGTGCTGTCGCTGGTGAAGCGGCTGAGGGGTCATGAGCCGCTGGCGGCTGCTCGGATCGGCCTGCCCACCGTGCTCCTGGTGAGCGCGGGTCTGGCCGTTCTGCTCAGTGATAATGCGGCCACCACGGGAAACCCGCTGAAGGACCCCTACTCGCTGCACCGGTCCACCCATGCGGTCGCGCCGCCGTTCCTGTTCCAACAACCCACCGTGCCCTCGCAAGCGCTGCCCGCGAACATGGAGCGCGGGTACCAGGCCGAGGCTGAACCCTACTTCGCGCACCAATCCTTGCGGGGGTTCGTCGGCAAGGCCGCCAATACGTTCAGACGGATGTTCGAATTCTACCTCGGCCCGCTGTTCGCAATCCCCTTTCTGCTCGGGCTGATCGCGATCCGACGGAATGCCGCCGTCCTCGCCAGCGGCTTGCTGCTGTCGCTCGGGATACTCCTCAACACATGGGATTGGTCGCATTACTGGGCGCCCGGTTTCGGTCTCTTCATGATACTCGTGATGACCGGCCTCAACCACCTCCGCCACGAACGCTTTCTGCCTCGGGTGAATGGTCCATTCCTGGCACGCGCGCTGCCTGTCGCCGCTGCAGCCATGACCGCGCTGCCGATCGTCGCACTGCTGGCCGGAGCGCCGAGGCCTGAGCCGGAGGCGTTCTTCAGGTCATGCTGCGCCGTCGGCACGCAAACGCCGCGGAGCAAGATCGTCGACCAGCTTCTGGATAGTCCAGGGCGCGATCTCGTGTTGGTACGGCATAGCCCCGATGAGCAGCCCTTCCAGACCCTCGTCGCGAACGACGCCAACATCGATCGAGCAGAGATCGTCTGGGCTCATGACCTGGGAAATGCCAATCAACGCCTCCTGGCTTACTACCCCGATCGGCGAGTGTGGCATGTTCAAAGCGTCGGAAAACTCGACGCAGTTTTGCGCCAGCCAGCATCGAGATTGCGGCAGCGCGAGTAGCGCGCGCACAGCTAGCGAAGGGCCGAGGCGAGAACAAACGGCAGAGTTCGAGTCGCTCTGCGCGCCAGCAGTGCGGCTTCAATCGGCACAGGCTTGAGTGTCGAGCAGGCAACGGCGCGCTTGTTTTTCCTGCATGTAAAGGAAAGTGCTTGCTAGTAGGGCATGTCCGCAGTCGGAGGCCGCATGACTGGAGCGGGGAGAAGCGACGATTGAAAAACTAAACGTTCAGGCCTCGCGCGGATCCTTGGATCGTCACCAGCTCGTGACCGCGCTCCGTGCGCTCCGGCGCGGCGACTTCAGCGTCCGCATGCCGGAGGACGCCGACGGCATCAATGCCGAGATCGCGTCGCTCTTCATTGAAGTGGTGTCCCTCAATCAGGGGCTGGCTTAGTGACTTAAGCGGCTGGCGACCTTCGCCGACCGAATGAACACCATGGCTCGCGAGGTCGTCATCCTGAGCCGGCTCGGTGGCCAGGCCCGCGTGCCCGGCGCCGCCGGCCTGTGGCGCGACCTCCAACAACGCGAACCAGCGCGCCGCCGACATGACCGACCAGGCGCGCTCCATCGCCGACGTGGCGACCGCCGTGATCCCGACGCTCGTGACGTGCCGATCCATGCCGTGTCCGGAGCGGATCGGCGTGAGTCGGTCCGTCGATAGGTGCGTTCGGCGTTCACGAAAAGCCGGCCGACCAGGCCGGATTCGCCAACGTATTTCGCGACCTGCTCGCCACTCGCGAATGCTGCTGCTCAGCGATTACGCCATGCCCCAACTCAGCGGTGCCGATATCGTCGAGGCAGCGCGCCAGCGCCGGCCCGGCCTGCCCGCCCTGCTCGTCACGGGGTACGCGGATGCCGACGACATCGGCGAGCGCCCGTCCGACGTTGCCATCTTGAGCAATCCATCTACGGTCCCCGACCTCGCCTCGGGCCTGGCCAGAACCGTGCACGGCTGCCAGGTGGGTCCCACACGCGTGAGTCGCCTGGAGTTGATCTTGCCAGAAACCTCCGCATTGTCGCCCTCGGCCCGGTCGACCCTGCGCACTCGGACTGCCGGGATCCATGAAGCCCTGCACGTCGCCGCGCCCTTTGCAGCCATCGCCGGGCGCGAGGCGACGGTTGGCAGCTACGCGCGGCTCTTGGTTGCGCTGCACGCCTTTCACTCATCGATGATCGCGGCCGTCGATCGTGCCTGCCGGCAGCTGGATCTGCCGGAGCTTCGGATGGCCTGCGAACGCCGGCGACTGGCGCTCGCCAGTGACTTGGGCGCAGTCGGCATGAACACCCAGCCCGCCGACGCGCCCGTCGTCGTCCCCCGAGGCACGGCATGGGCGGTCGGCTGCCTGTACACGCTCGTCGGCTCCACGCTGGGCGGCAAGGTGATCTATCGGCAGCTCGACTATCTGTTCGAAACGTCGGCCGGCCGTGAGTTCTTCGCTGGCACGCCCGACGATGGCCGGCACTGGCGCGAGCTCTGCCGCCGGCTTGAGCTGTTCGCGGCCGAACAGCACAGCTTGACCCCGATGGTCGAAGGCGCGCAATTTGCTTTCGAACATTTCGCTTCGTGCTTGGAACGACAACCTTGAACCAGCCTGCCCTGCTTAGCGAACCGGACAGCGGCTCCAGCTCGCTCGACCTGTCGACGTGCGACCGTGAGCCGATTCACGTTCCCGGCAACATCCAACCCTATGGCGCCCTGCTGGTGCTGGAGCCGGGCACCCTCAGAGTTCTCCAGGTCGCGAACGGCACCGAAGCCATTTTGCGCTCCGAAGGCGGACTGACCGGCGCGGCTCTAGCCGACGTCGTCCCCGCCAGCGTCTTCGCGGCCGTCGAGCAGGTCGAAGCGGCAACGCTAGCGCCCGGCGTGTCGCACCTCGGCACCGTCCGCTTCGGCCACGATGGCGGGTGGCGCTCCTATCACGCCATCGCCCACCGCTCGGCTGGGCGGATCGTCCTTGAATTCGAGGAGACCGTGGCTGACGAGCCAGGCTCGTTCGAGGACCTCTATCCCCACGTCCGCGAGTTCCTCGACAGCCTTCAGTCAGTGTCCTCCGTGCAGGAACTCGCCAACATGGCTGCGCGGGAGGTGCGGCGGATCACCGGGCTCGATCGGGCGCTGGTCTACCGCTTCGACGAGGATTGGAATGGCACAGTCATCGCCGAGGATCGCAGCGAGGCCTTGCCGTCCTACCTCGACCTGCGCTTTCCTGCTTCCGACATCCCGGCCCAGGCGCGCGAACTGTACCGGCTCAACCGCCTGCGCCTGATCGCCGATGCCGACTACACGCCGGTCCCGATCGAACCGACCCTCGATCCGGCAACCAACGCTCCCGTGGACCTCAGCCTGTCCGTGCTGCGCAGCGTGTCGCCGGTACACCTCGAATATATGCGCAACATGGGGACTCACGCGTCCATGTCGATCTCGCTGCTGCGCGAGGGCCGGTTGTGGGGCCTGATTTCCTGCCACAACGCCGCGCCGCGCCGCGTACCTTATCATGTCCGGACCGCCTGCGACTTCATCGGCCAGATCCTTTCGCTCCAGCTTGGCGCCAAGGAACATGCCACAATGGCGGAACAACGCCATGCGCGGCGCACCATCGGCGCTCGGCTGCTCGGGCACATGGCGGCCGAGGATCACTTCCTTGATGGCCTGATCAAGCATGGCGACGACCTGCTGGCCCTCACCAATGCCGCCGGCGCGGCGGTGGTGTTCGGTGGTTCGTCTGCCCTGCTCGGCGAGACGCCTCCGCCGGCCGAGGTCGACCGGATCGTCGCCTGGCTCTCGGCGCACCACCACGACAAGGACGTCTTCGCGACCGACAACCTAGCCGTGGCGATGCCCTGGGCCGAACCGCTCAAGGACCATGCCAGCGGGCTGCTCGCCATCGCCATCTCGCAGGTGCACGACAGCTTCGTTATCTGGTTCCGACCGGAAGTCGTTCGCACGGTCAGCTGGGGCGGCGACCCCCGCAAGCGGGCGGAGGTGGAGCCTGACGGCCTTCGCCTGCATCCGCGCAAGTCGTTCGAGGTGTGGAAGGAAACCGTCAGCCTGCGCTCGTCCCCGTGGCACCCGACGGAGCTCGACGCCGCCGCCGAACTGCGCATCGCCATCGTCGACATCGTGCTCCGCCGGGCGGAAGAGCTGGCGGCGCTGTCTGAACGCCTGGTCTCGATCAACAAGGAACTGGAAGCGTTCAGCTATTCTGTCAGCCATGACCTGCGCGCGCCCTTTCGTCACATCGTTGGCTATTCCCAGCTCCTGAAGACCAACGAAGGCACCGCCCTGAGCGAGCGCGGCCGGCGCTACGTCGACACGATTATCGAGTCCGCGATCTCGGCCGGGACCCTGGTCGACAACCTGCTGAGCTACTCGCAGATGGGACGGGCGACGCTGGTCCCCGTGCCGCTCGACATGGATACCCTGACCGCCGAGGTGATCCGCAAGCTTGACATGGAAGTTGGGGAGCGGTCGATCGATTGGCGCATCGGCGAACTCGCGCCCACGCGCGGCGATCCCGTGATGTTGCGGCTGGTGTTCCAGAACCTGCTCGCCAACGCGATCAAGTTCACGCGCGATCGTGATCCCGCCGTGATCGAGGTCGGCTGCCGACCGAAGGGTGGCGAGAACATCTACTTCGTCCGGGACAACGGCGTGGGCTTCGACGAGGCTTATGTGTCCAAGCTGTTCGGGGTCTTTCAACGATTGCACCGGGTCGAGGATTTCGAAGGGACCGGGATCGGCCTAGCCAATGTTCGGCGGATCGTGGAACGGCACGGCGGCAGGGTCTGGGCCGAAGGTCAGGTTGATGGTGGCGCGACGATCAGCTTCGCCCTGCCGAGCGGAACGGAGTGACGAATGGCGGACCTTAAGCCCATCTTGCTGGTCGAGGACAGCCCCAAGGACGTGGAGCTGACGCTGGCCGCGCTGGAACGCTGCCAACTCGCCAATACTGTTATCGTCGCCCGGGACGGAGCGGAAGCGCTCGATTACCTGCATGCGCGGGGCAAGTTCAAGGATCGCAAGACCAGCGAGCCCGCCGTTGTTCTGCTGGATCTCAAGCTGCCCAAGGTGGACGGCCTGGAAGTGCTGGAGCAGATCAAGAACGACGCGGGGCTGCGCCACACGCCGGTGGTCATGCTGACCTCCTCCCGGGAGGAACGCGACCTAGTCCGCAGCTACCAGCTTGGCGTCAACGCCTTCGTGGTGAAGCCGGTCGGCTTTGAGCAGTTCTTTGAAGCCATTCAAGATCTCGGGATTTTCTGGGCCGTCCTGAACGAACCGCCGCCTCGCTCGGCCCTCGGCAGCGAACCAGTCGCTTGAACATCCTTACCCCGGTTCCGGACGTCCAAACCATTCGGGTGCTTCATCTCGAAGACAGCGACCTCGACGCGGAGCTTGTGCGCGAGTTCCTCGGCATGCTCGAGGCGACCTGCGAAGTGGACCGGGTGTGGACCAGCGAAGGCTTCACCGCTGCGCTGCGCGACCAGGGTTACGACCTGATCCTCGCCGATCACGCGCTCCCTGCCTTTGACGGCGAAGCGGCGCTGGAGATCGCCCGGGTGGCCGCTCCCCACGTCCCATTCGTGTTCGTCTCCGGCACGCTTGGCGAGGACGTCGCGGTGGAAGCGATGCGCCGGGGCGCGACCGATTATGTCGTCAAGCAGCGGCTGGACCGCCTGCCCGTGGTGGTCGAGCGGGCCGTGGCGGAGGCGGTTGAACGGGCGGAGCGCCGCCGCGCGCAGGCCGCCCTCAAGGACAGCGAAGCCAATTTCGAGACCCTGGTGCATGCCATGCCGCAGCTCTGCTGGCTGGCCAACGCCGACGGCTTTATCACCTGGTACAACCAGCGCTGGCACGATTACACCGGCACGACCCCCGATGAGGTCAGGGGTTGGGGCTGGGAGTCGGCGCACGATCCCCTGCTGCTGCCGCAGGTCAAGCAACGCTGGGCGCACTCGGTCGCCAGCGGCGAGCCGTTCGAGATGACGTTTCCGCTGCGCGGCGCCGATGGCGAGTACCGGCCGTTCCTCACGCGCGGCGAACCGATCCGCAACGATGCGGGCGAAGTCATCCGCTGGCTCGGCACCAACACGGACGTGTCAGCCCAGCAGGCCGCGGAGGAGAAGCTTCGCCGCTTGACCGAAACGCTGGAAGCGCGCGTCGTCGAGGCGATCGCCCAGCGTGAGGAGACCCATGCCAAGCTCGGCGAGTTGCAGAAGATGGAGACCATCGGGCAGCTGACCGGCGGCGTTGCGCACGACTTCAACAACCTGCTCACCCCCATTGTCGGCAACCTCGACCTCCTCCGCCGCCGCCATGAAGGCGACGATCGCAGCCAGCGCCTGCTGAGCAGCGCGCTCCAGGCGGCCGATCGCGCCAAGACCCTGGTCCAGCGCCTGCTTGCCTTCGCCCGGCGCCAGGTGCTCGAGGCCCGAGCGGTCGATACGGCCGCGCTGGTCGAGGGCATGACCGATCTCATCCGCCGCTCCATTGGTCCGCGCGTCGCAATCATGTTCCGCGCAGACCCCGACATCGTTGCCGCGCGTGTCGATCCCAGCCAACTTGAACTGGCCCTGTTGAACCTCGCCGTGAACGCGCGCGACGCCATGCCCGGCGGCGGCACCCTGACGATTGCGATCAGCGAACAGCATGTCGGGCCGGGCCACTCGGCCGCGCTCCGCCATGGATCCTATGTGAAGCTGGAAGTCGCGGACACCGGCACCGGCATGGATGCGGCGACGCTCGCTCGCGCCATTGAGCCCTTCTACTCGACCAAGGGTATCGGCAAGGGTACCGGCCTTGGCCTGTCGATGGTGCATGGCCTGGCCGCGCAATCGGGCGGCGCGCTGATCGTGCACAGCGAACCAGGCCAGGGCACCCGGGCCGAGATCTGGCTGCCGGCCGCGTCGACCCGCGCTGACGGTCTTGGCAGCGGCCCGGCCGCACCGGCGCGGCGGACGCGACCGCTGAGCGTCCTGCTGGTCGACGATGAGGAATTGGTGCGCCTCGGCACCGCGGAAATCCTCCACGACCTTGGTCATCAGGTGATCGAGGCCGGCTCGGGCAGCCAGGCATTGGAATTGCTCAGGACCGGCACCGAGCCTGACTTGGTCATCACCGACTACCTGATGCCGGGCATGACCGGAACCGAGCTCGCGGCGGAGATCAAGCAGGAGCGGCCCCAGCTGCCGATCCTGCTCGCGACCGGCTACGCCAACCTGGCGGGCGACGAGATGGCGTCCCTGCCGCTGTTGACCAAGCCGTTCCGCCAGGCCGAGGTCGCGGCCCGCATTGCGGATCTCATGACCCCGGTCAGTTCGCGCCCGGCGCTGCGCGCGGTCGAATGATCCTCGGGTCCGCTCCGCCAGCGAGACGGAGTGGGCGGCATGAACGGGTTCAAAAGCGGACGGCTGCTACGGCTGTCCGGCGCGGGGTTCATCGACTTGCGAAAGCTCGATCCGGCCGGCGGGTGCCGCCGCAGCCCGGTCGAAGTCCGACGTGGGCGCAGTTAGGGCAAACAGCGTCCGACCGTCCTCTCCGCCCAGCATGCAAGCAAAGCAGTTCTGGCTCGTCTCGACGACATCCAGCACTGCGCCGCCCTCACCGATCCGCACACACTCGGGCGCCGCCGGGTTGGCGATCCACACCGCTCCTTGTGCATCCAGGCAGATGCCGTCCGGGAGGCGCGGCCGCTCCAGGTCGGTGACGGTCTGCGCCCAGACGCGCCGATTGAGCAAACGCCCTCCCTCGTCGATGTCGAACGCGGTCAGCACCCCGGCCATGGTCTCGCCGACAATCAGGGTTCGGCCGTCCGGGGCGATCACCATGCCGTTGGGGAAGTGCAACTCGTCGGCCGCGACCTCGACCGTGCCGTCCGGCTGCACCAGCGCAATCGCCGCGGTGGGGTGATCGGCGAACACCGCCATGTCGCCGCGCGCCCGTATGTCGCCGTGGAGATCGAACCCAAAGTTACCGACATAGGCCCGGCCGCGGCCGTCCACGACCATGTCGTTGCTCAGCATGGCATGGACGCCGGACAGGTCTGCGTAGATTCGCACGGCGCCACCGGATTCGCGCCGCAGCAACTGGCGCTTGCGCATGGATACGACCAGCAGGCTTCCATCCGGCATCCAGCCGAGGCCCGACGGCTGATCGTCGATCTCCAGCTCCACCCGCAGGTCGCCCGCGAGCGAGACCGAACAAACGCGATGCGCATGAAAGTCGCTGAACCACAGTCGGCCCTCGTGCCAACGCGGCCCCTCGCCGAAGAAGATACCCTCCAGCAGGATGCGGGCGTTGGCCATCAGGCAGCCGCGTCCTCAAGCTCCGCCACGGGCTCGTCCACGTCCGCCTCGTCCTCCGCGGCCACGCCCTGCTCCAGCGCCCGCTCCTCGGCCGCATATTCCTCGGCATCGGCGGCGGTGATCCCGAACCGCGCGGCGACATCCGGCGCAAACCGCAGCAGGTCGGGCCGAAGCTTGATAATCGACACGTCCTTGGACTTGCCCTCCATCATCACGTCGAACTCCAACCCTTCGGCCATGCGCATAAAGGTCGCGAACTCGAACGGGTTGGTGAAGTCGCTGTGCCCGGTCCAGATCGGCGGCAGAAGCACCGTCTTGATCCGCGCCGTGGCCTTGACCGGCGCCTTTGTCAGCGCGCTCGACTTGCTGGCCTTGCCGGCCTTGGCCGCGTCGCGCTGCTTGGCGGTGATCTTGCGCTTGATCTCCCGCATTTCGGTGCGCGGCGAGGAAAAATGCATCTTGGGGCGGACGTCGTCAGGCCAAGTGGCAAGGAACCGCTCCAGCGTGTCCCTGATCTCCAGCCGATCCGGATTCAGGCACCAGAAGTGCTGGTAGTCGAACACGCAGCGCACACCCGTCCGCTCCTGGATCCACAGCACGTCGGCCGCCGAAAAGCGGATGTCGTCATTCTCCAGCACCAGCCGCCGCTGCACATGCTCGGGGCACTGGTTCCACCCGTCGATCCACCGCGCCCGCGCCGCCTCGCGGTCGTCGTAGACTCCGCCGACATGCGTCACCAGCACCGCATCTGGCCCGCAGCCCATCCGGTCGAGCATCTCCGCCTGGCTCGACAGGTCCCAGATGCTCTTGCGCGTCAGCTCCGGGTTGGGGCTGTTGAGCAGCACATATTGCGACGGGTGGAAACTGAGGCGAATGTCGAGCTCGCGCGCCTTCTTGCCGAACGCCGCCAGCTCCGCATCGCTGTCCGCCACCATGCTGTGGAACTGCGGCATGTCCGGGTGGGTCGCATAAGGCGCGATGTCCGAGCTCAGCCGATACATGTCGATATCGACCTTGCGCAGATAGTCGAGGACCGGGTCGAGCAGCTCCAGGCTGCACTTGAGGTGCGGGTCCTTTTGCCACCGGCGGGTGTCCGCGGACTTCAGCCCCGGCACCCCCATCACCTTGACCGGGAAGCCCAGCCGCAGCGGGCGGTTCGGGTCGGCACTCATGCGATCTGCTCCTCGGGGAAACCTAGTTCGGCGACGAAGCGGTTCCACTCGGGAATGCGCAGCGCGCCGCCGCTCGCCGCCTTGTGGCCGCTGCCATATTCGCTGCCCGCGCCGTCGGGGCGGCGCTCGGCAAAGAAGCGGATCAGGTCACGGCCCGCCCCGGTCCGCGCGGCGAAATGGACCCAGCCGGGGCGGTAGGCCTTGTTGGCCGCGATCACGACCTTGTCCTTGAGCCGCGTGCGCCATTGCTGGGCGATCAGCGGGTGGATCTGGCACGGGCTGTCCAAGGGGATCAGCGCCACCTCGCCGCGCACCTTGGGCGCGACCCGGCGGGCGAGGTCCATCTCGGCTTTGACCTCTTCCTTGGCCGCCAGCAGCACCGCCGTTTCCGGATGCTCGCCCGACAACAGTTCCTTAGGGCTGTCGCACTTGAGCAGCAGTGCGAGCGCCGGGGTGGCGTCGGCGCTGGCCGTTCGCCGCGGCGCGTTGATTAGCGACACCGCACTCCTGAGCGCGGTCTTGCCATAGCGCTTGCCCGCCGCCGCGATTTCGGCAGAGCCTTTGTCCTCGGCCATGTCGCCGATTAGCCCGACCGCCGCCAGCCACAGCAGCCGGTCGTCCGCCCCTGCCGCCCACCAGGCCAGCAGCGCCGAGGTCGGCTCCGGCTCCAGCCCATTGCCGCTTATCACCGTCGCGGCGCCCGGCGTTCCGGTCGGCACATGGTGGTCGATCAGGCAGGTCGGAACGCCGGCCACGATGTCGCCTTCGCGCACGCCGAGGTCGGTGGCGATCAGCGCCGCGGGCGCACGCCCGGCCAGCTCGGCCCCCACGTCGGGGTCCCACGGGTTCTCGCCCTTGCCGACCAGCCGCATGTCCGCCTCCGGCAGGCTGCGCTTGAGGATCGCCAGCGCCGCCAGCCCGTCCGCGTCGAAGTGGCCGAGGATCAGCGGCGCGCCGTTCGTTCGGCCCAGCCACTGGGAAAAGGTGCGGCCGATGCTCTGGGGGTCGGGAGCCATAGGCAGGTCAACGAGCCTTGCCCGCTTAGGGTCCGTTGCGGGCTGCAACTCGTCGGCCGGTCGAAGGAGCGCTTGACGCCTGGGCCCACCCTCCGCACGACAACGGACGAACGCCCCATTCGGAGTCGCCTGTGCCCCGTCCAACCCGCCTGCTTCTCGCCGCCCTGCTCGCCGGCACGCCGCTCACCGCCGGTCTCGCCCAGCCGGCCAGCACGGCTGCGCCCGCCATCCCGCCGCTCGCCTTTACCGAGCGCACGCTGCCCAACGGGCTTAAGGTCTATGCCATGCGCGACACGGGCAGCCCGAATGTGTCGGTGCAGGTGTGGTACGACGTCGGCTCCAAGGACGACCCGCGCGGCCGGTCCGGCTTTGCCCACCTGTTCGAGCACCTGATGTTCAAGGCGACCCGCAACATGCCGGCCGAGCAGCTCGACCGCCTGACCGAGGACGTCGGCGGCTTTAACAACGCCAGCACCTGGGACGACCTGACCAACTATTACGAAACGGTCCCGGCCAACCACCTGCAGCGGCTGTTGTGGGCCGAGGCGGAGCGGATGGGCAGCCTGGTAGTCGACAACGCCAACTTCCTGCCCGAGCGCGACGTGGTGAAGGAGGAGCTTCGGACCGGCCTCGCCCGGCCCTACGGCAAGCTGTTCAGCCACTACGTCCCGATGGTTAGCTACCAGCGCCATCCCTATGCCCGGCCCGGCATCGGCAGCATCGAGCAGCTCGACGCCGCCACCATCGATGACGTGCGCGCCTTTCACGCCACTTACTATCGCCCGGACAATGCGGTGCTGGTGGTCAGCGGCAACTTCAACCCGGCGCAGCTCAACGCGTGGGTGGACAGCTATTTCAGCCCGATCAAGCGTCCTGCCGGCCGGATCCCGCGGGTGACCGCCACCGAGCCGACCCGCACCGCCGCCCGCAGCTACACGGTGACGGAACCCAATACCCCGCTTCCCGCCGTGGTGATGAGCTTCCTGGTGCCGCCTTCGCGCTCGCCCGACAGCGCCCCGCTGGAGGTGCTCCAGACCATCCTCGCCAGCGGCGACAGCAGCCGCCTGGACGAGGCGCTGGTTCGAACCCGGCTGGCGTCCGACGCCGACATCTATGCCGAGGAGAAGCAGTCCACCGGCCTGTTCGCGCCTTATGCGATCCTGGCAGGCGGCAAGACGGTAGCGGAGGTGGAAACCGTGCTTCGGCGCGAGCTGGCCCGCCTCGCCCGGGAGCCGGTCACTTCCGCCGAGCTGACCGAGGCCCGCAACGAACTGCTCACCGCCGCACTCAAGCAACGCGAAACAGTGGACGGCAAGGCCGACGCGCTCGCTCGCGGCGTCCTGATCGACAATGACCCGCGCGCTGCCGACCAGCGGCTGGCCGCCATCGCGCGGGTCAGCGCGGCGGACGTGCAGCGGGTCGCCGCCCGCTACCTCGACGCCAACCGCGCCGTCACCATCCGCTACCTGCCTGCGCCCAAGGGCCAGGCGGCGAGCGGCGGAGATCGGATCGCGCTCGCGCCGACCGTCGTCACCAGCCCGCTGGTCGCGCCCACGGACATCAAGCTGGTCGAGCAGGCGAGCGCGGCCGAGCGGATCCAGCCGCCGGCACCCGCCGCGGCGGTGAACATCGCAGTTCCGCAGCCGGTCACCGCCCGGCTCGGCAACGGCCTGACGGTGATCACCGTGCCGCGCCCTAACCTGCCACTGGTCAGCGCCACCCTGGTCTCGACCGAAGGGGCGGCGTCCGATCCGGACAACCAGGCCGGCCTGCACAGCCTGGCCGCCACCCTGCTGACCAAGGGCACCCGGACCCGCAGCGCGACCCAGATCGCCGCGGCGGTGGAAGCGCTCGGCGGGCAGCTTGGCTCGGCCGCCGCCACCGAGGGCATGACCCTGGACGTCACCGTGCCGACGCCGCAACTCGTCCCGGCGCTGGCGATCATGGCCGACGCCGCGGCCAACAGCGTCTTTGCGCCCGATGAACTCGAGCGCGCCCGTGGTCAGGCGACCGACGAGACCACCGTCGCCTTGCAGAGCCCCGGACCATTGTCGCGGCTTGCCGCCGACCGGGCGCTCTACGGCAGCGGCGCCTACGGCCGCCCAGCCAACGGCACGCCGGATTCGCTCAAGGCGATCGACCGTGCTTCGGTGGCAGCGGCGGCCGCCAACGCCGTTCGTCCGGACAAGAGCGTGCTGGTGCTGAGCGGTGACATCACGCCCGACCGGGCGCGACAGGCCGCCGAGCAGGCGTTCGGCAGCTGGCGCCCGGCGGCCGCGACCCGCGGTGCCGATGCGGCAGTGAAGGCGACCGGTGCCGCGCCACTGCGCGGCAAGATCGTGGTGGTGGACATGCCAGGCTCCGCCCAGGCGGCGGTCGCGGTCACCCGCGAAACCGTCGCCCGTTCCGACCAGCGCTACTATCCAACGCTGGTTGCCAATGCCGTGCTCGGCGGCGGCTACAGCTCGCGCCTGAACCGCGAGATCCGGATCAAGCGCGGTCTGTCCTACGGCGCATCCAGTGGTCTTGCCGCCGCCCGCCAGACCGGGGACGTCACGGCCGCCGTGCAAACCAAGAACCAGTCCGCGCCCGAAGTGCTCGGTCTGATCCTAGCCGAGATGCAGCGGCTGGGGGCCGAGCCGATTTCGGCCGCTGAAATGGGTACACGTCAGGCCAACATCGCCGGCGGCTTCGGTCGGCAGCTCGAAACGGTGGAAGGCCTGGGTGGAATCATCGCCAGCTACGTCCAAGCGGGCGTGGATCCGGCCGAGATCGGGCGGTTCATGGAATCGGTGAGGGCCGTCATCCCGGCACAAGCGAGCGGCGCAGCCGGGAGCCTGCTCAGCAAGGGGGGTGCCACCACCGTTATCGTCGGGGACGCCAAGGTCTTCGCCGACGACCTCCGCCGCCGCTTCGGCGATGTCACGGTGATCCCGCTGGCCGACCTGAACCTCAACAGCCCAACGCTGCGATAGGAGCAACCGGAGCGGGCGGTCCCGTGTTGTTCCCGGCGAAGGGCTAAGGAGAGCACCAATGACCACCCGCACCGCACGCGCCCGTTACGAAGGCACCGGCAAGACCGGCAAAGGCTGGATCAGCACACAGTCGGGCGTGCTTCAGGACCAGCGCTACGGGTTCAACAGCCGGTTCGAGGACGGGCCGGGGACCAACCCGGAAGAACTAATCGCGGC
>Ga0210040_10002475_pt1 | contig 25999 bp, 27 predicted proteins | sample CryGeyCG12114_NA_FD_185462 | JGI IMG/M metagenome (GOLD analysis project Ga0210040, IMG submission 185462) | Groundwater microbial communities from aquifer - Crystal Geyser CG19_WC_8/21/14_NA (SPAdes) (version 2) | ecosystem: Environmental > Aquatic > Deep subsurface > Groundwater | place: USA... | reverse complement strand
CCGTCGTTGATCCCGGTGTCGACGTCGACCTTCACCCCGGCCCTGCGGCACGCCGTGACCATCGCCTTGAACTGCTGCTCGTTCCCGAACCGGCTCGTCAGGGCGAGGTCGACCGGCTGGTAGACCTCCCACCAGGGCTGGCGGACCGACACGGCACCGGTCGCCGGGTCGGCCTGGTCGGCCTGGTCGGCGGCGGTGCGCTTGAGCGAGTCCTGCGGCGGGCTGACCTGCACCCCGCCGAAGCCCGCAGGGCCGAGCACGTCCGTGCACTCCGCCGCCACGGAGCCCCAGCTCCACTCGAAGAGGTTGGCCATCACCCCGGGGTCGGCGGGCCGCAGGCCGGGCGCGTCCGCCGCTCCGGCGCGGGCCTGCAGGGCGGCGCGGGGCGGCGGGGCCCGAGGCGTCGCTGGAGAAGCCTTGTCGGCGGTGGTGGTGGTGGGGGCGAGGCCGGCGGCGACGAACACGGCCGTGCTGACGTCTGTGGTGATGACGACGGCGGTGCGGGACGACCGGAGGCGTACGGGTGGAACCATCAGCTCTCCTTCGAGCGATGGTCCGTCGGGGGCAGCGGACGACGGCGCGCCGGCGACCGCGCCTCAGCGCCTCCTCAGGAGGCTGAGGGCTGTGTCTGGCACCCGGCCCCGAGCGGTCCGCGGTGGGGCCGTCAGCGAGGGACGTCGACCACGGCGAGCGTCCCGGGACCGTCCGTACGGTTCCCGAGCGTGAAGGTGCCCTTCATCTCCGCGACGAGGGTGTTGACGATCGAGAGGCCCAGGCTGCGCGACTGACGGGCGTCGAAGTCGGGCGGGAGCCCGCGGCCGTCGTCGCTGATCTCGATGTGCAGGCGGCCGGCCGGGGTCGAGGGCACGACCCGGACCTCGCCCGAGGAGTCGGCCAGGCCGTGCTCCACCGCGTTCTGGCACAGCTCGGTCACCACCATGGCCAGGCTCGTGGCCACGTCCGCCGACACGGCCCCGAAGCTGCCCTCGCGCCGGGCCGTGACCCCGCCCCAGCTCGCGGACACGTCGCCGACCATGCGCAGCAGCCCGTCCGCCACCCGGTCGAAGTCGACGATCTCGTCGAACGCCTGCGAGAGCGTCTCGTGCACGATGGCGATGGAGGCGACCCGGGACGTCGCGTCCTCGAGCGCGACCCGGGCCTCGTCGGAGGTCATCCGCCGCGCCTGCATGCGCAGCAGCGCCGCGACCGTCTGCAGGTTGTTCTTCACCCGGTGGTGGATCTCCCGGATCGTCGCGTCCTTGGTGACGAGCTGGCGCTCCTTGCTGCGCAGGTCGCTGACGTCGCGGCAGAGCACGATCGCGCCGACGCGCCCCTCGTCCTCCATCAGCGGGATGACGCGCAGCATGAGGTGGGCGTCGCCCGACACGAGCTCGGCCCGCCGTGACGCCCGCCCCGACAGCACCGAGCGGACCGAGTCGTCGACCGGACCCGGCGAGGCGGGGAAGAAGCCGGCCGTGAGGGTCGGGAGGTGCTCGTCGACGAGGTCGCCGATCAGACCGAGGCGGCGGTAGGCGCTGAGCGCGTTCGGGCTGGCGTACTCGACGTCGCCGGCCTCGTTCACCTTGATGAAGCCGTCGCCGACACGCGGGTTCATGGCCAGGTTCGTCTCGCCCGGGGTCGGGAACGAGCCCGTCGAGACCATCTGGGCCAGCTGGGCGCCGGTCTCGAGGTAGGCCTCCTCCAACCCGCTCGGCGCCCGGGTGCCCAGCACGCTCGTGTGCTGCTCGACCACCGCGATCACCCGGTCGTTGAGCTTGACCGGGACGGCGCGGGTGTCGACCGGCATGCCGGCCTGGAGCTTGCCCTCGCTCGTCCGCGTCATCGTCCCGCTGACGAACGCGTCGGACACCAGGTGCTCCGGGGAGTAGGCGATCAGGTCGCCGACCACGTCGTCGAACAGGGAGGTCGCGCCGGTGTTGGGACGCACCTGGGCGGCGGCCCAGTAGACGTTGGGGTCGTGGTCCGGCACCCAGAGCACGAGGTCGGAAAAGCTGAGGTCGGCGAGCAGCTGCCACTCCGACACCAGCAGCTTGAGCCAGCGCTGCTCGGCCTCGTCGAGGTCGGTGTGCTCGGCGATGATCTCCGACATCGACGGCATGCGGGCAGCCTAACCGCGAGCACCGCACCACTCGGGCTTTTCGCGAACCTCGGGGCCTGTGCGGGCGCGCAGGGAACTTTTCGTGCCCTGCACGCGTCCGCGAGGTCGGCGCGCCGGACGCGGTGCTTGACCAGCCGGACCGCTGACCGGTACTTGTGGGGACCGGACCGGCCCCTCCGGTCTGGTGAGCCACGCCGCCGTGGCCGGAGGAGCCTGATGAGTCACGCACCCGCACCCGCACCCGGGGGCGACGACCCGCGCTGGCGGCTGAGCCCGACCAAGATCGTCGTGGGAGTGATCCTGCTGGTGGGCATCGTCGTGCCGCTGCTGGTCGGGACGTACGCGAAGGTCGAGCCGCGCCTGTTCGGCTTCCCCTTCTTCTACTGGTACCAGCTGCTCTGGGTCTTCATCGCCGCCGGGCTGTGCGCGCTGTCGTACGTGCTGCTCAAGCGGGAGCGCGACGCGTACGCGCGGCGCCGTCAGGCAGGCGCAGCAGGCTCCGAGCACTCGCAGGGGGGAACCCGATGAACATCGACTGGGTCGCACTGATCGTCTTGATCGTGCTCTTCGCCCTCGTCACGATCATGGGCTTCCAGGCGGCCCGTTGGCGACGCGCGGACGACATGGCGTCGCTGCACGAGTGGGGTCTGGGTGGCAAGAGCTTCGGCACCTGGACGACCTGGTTCCTCCTGGGTGGCGACCTCTACACGGCCTACACCTTCATCGCGGTCCCGGCGGCCATGTGGGCGACCGGTGCGGTGTCGGGCTTCTTCTCGGTCCCGTACACGATCGTGCTCTACCCGGTGATCTTCTACTTCCTGGGTCGGATGTGGTCCGTCGCGCACCGGCACGGCTACGTCACGACCGCCGACATCGTCCAGGGCCGCTACGGCACGCGCTCGCTCAGCCTCGCCGTCGCGGTGACCGGGATCCTCGCCACGATGCCGTACATCGCGCTCCAGCTCGTCGGCATCCAGGCCGTGCTCGAGGTCGTCGGCCTGGGTGGGAGCAGCGCGCTCGCCCGGGACCTGCCGCTGCTCATCGCCTTCGCGGTGCTCGCGGCGTACACCTACTCCTCCGGCCTGCGCGCACCGGCGATGATCGCCTTCGTCAAGGACATCCTGATCTACATCGTGATCATCGTCGCGGTGGTCTACCTGCCGATGAAGCTCGGCGGCTGGCACAGCATCTTCGACGCGGCGCAGACCAAGATGGCCGCCCCCTCGGCGGCCAACCCGAAGGTGGCGACCGGCGTCTTCATCCCGGCGGCGGCCCAGCAGTGGGCGTACGCGTCCCTGGCGCTCGGGTCGGCGCTCGCTCTGTTCATGTACCCGCACTCGGTGACGGCGACGCTGTCGTCGAGGACCCGCAGCACCGGCCGTCGCAACGCCGCCATCCTGCCGGCGTACTCGCTGCTGCTCGGCCTGCTGGCCCTGCTCGGCTACGTCGCCATCAAGGCCGGCACCAAGCCGATCGGGCTGGACGGCAAGATCAACCCGCAGCTGGTCATCCCGCAGCTCTTCGAGGACCAGTTCCCGAGCTGGTTCGCCGGGGTCGCCTTCGGTGCGATCGCCATCGGCGCGCTGGTGCCGGCAGCGATCATGTCGATCGCGGCGGCCAACCTCTTCACCCGCAACATCTACAAGGCCTACTTCCGGCCGCAGGCCACGGACGCGCAGGAGGCGAAGGTCTCCAAGATCGTCTCGCTGCTGACGAAGGTCGGCGCACTGATCTTCGTGCTGACGCTGGACAAGCAGAACGCGCTGAACTTCCAGCTGCTCGGTGGGTTGTGGATCCTGCAGACGCTGCCCGCGATCGTGTTCGGGCTGTTCACCCGGTGGTTCCACCGCTGGGCGCTGCTCGCCGGGTGGGCCGTCGGCATGGTGTACGGGACGATCGTCGCCTACGGCGGGTGCACCGCGTGCTCGACGCGACCGTTCGCCAACTCGCTCGCGCTCGTCCCGGGCTTCGGCGACGCCGGCTACATCGGCATCACCGCGCTGGCGCTGAACATCGGTGTCGCCGTCGTGCTGTCCGCGGTGCTGCGCGCGGCCAAGGTCTCCAACGGCACCGACATCACCTCGCAGTCGGACTACTTCGCCGACCTGGGCGACCCGGAGGTCGAGCCCGTCCTGAGCGACGTGCGGCCGATGCACTGACGAACCACTCGCACAGCCGACGCCACGATGCGGGGGCAGCGTTGCGGGTGTGGGAGACTAGATCGCTGTGCCCGGTGCGAGCCGGGCCTCGGAGTCGTCGCAAGGAGATCATCATGGGCAAGACCGGCCGCAAGCGTCGTGCGCGTCGCAAGAAGGGCGCGAACCACGGCAAGCGCCCCAACGCCTGAGCGTCCGTCCCCGTCACGGGTTCGCACGTGAGAAGACCCCCGCAGCCCTAGGGCTGCGGGGGTCTTCTCGTTCGAGGTCTGCCGGTGGTGCAGGAGTCAGAACGTCCCGCGGGTGACCTGGATCTTCGTCATGATGCTCCCCCGGAGGTGGGCGGGGGCCTTGTCGTTGCCGCAGCAACGCTTGACGATCGACTTCACCGCCTGCTCGACGTCGAAGCGGTCGAGGCAGGGCTCGCACTCGCTGAGGTGGGCGCGGATCTCGTCGCCGGTGGCGGTGTCGACCTCGTGGTCCAGGAACTCGTGCACCCGGGCGAGCACGTGCTGGCACTCGGCGTCGGTCCCCCGCTCGGGGGTCTCGGTGGTCTCGCGGCTGGCTTCGGTGCTCATGCCGGCGTGTCCTCCTTCACCCGCATGCCGCGGTCTCGCGCGTAGTCGGAGAGCAGGCGGCGCAGCTGCGTGCGCCCGCGGTTGAGACGTGACATCACGGTCCCGATCGGGGTGCCCATGATCTCGGCGATCTCCTTGTAGGCGAAGCCCTCGACGTCGGCGAGGAACACCGCGAGCCGGAAGTCCGGGCTCAGCTGCTGGAGGGCGTCCTTGACGTCGGAGTCCGGCAGGTTCTCCAGGGCGACCGTCTCGGCCGACTTCAGCCCGCTCGAGGTGTGCGAGGCCGCTCGCGCGATCTGCCAGTCCTCGACGTTCTCGCCGTCGGAGAGCTGCGGCTGGCGCTGCTTCTTGCGGTAGGTGTTGATGTACGTGTTCGTGAGGATGCGGTAGAGCCACGCCTTGAGGTTCGTGCCAGGCGTGAACTGGTGGAACGAGGAGTACGCCTTCGCGTACGTCTCCTGCACCACGTCCTCGGCGTCGCTCGGGTTGCGCGTCATCCGCAGGGCGGCCGCGTAGAGCTGGTCGAGGTACTGCAGCGCGTCGGCCTCGAAGCGGGCGTCACGGTCGACCTGCGACTCCGTCGCAAGATCGACCGGGGCCGGCTCGGCGCTGGCGAGCAGCTCGTCCGCCTGGCTGTCGAGGTCGCTGGAGGACGGGGCGGAGTGGTGCGTCGCGGGAATGCTCATCACGTACGAGAGTACCGGCGAAGGACTCTCTCGTACGGCGTCCCGCGGCGGCGGGGTCACGAACATCGGCATGTGGGTTCAACGCGTCCCGGGGGCGGCTATTCCCCGTTCCCGACCAGCTCCTCGACGAACGCCGCGGCCGTCGCCACCACCTGCTCGCGCAGCTGCACCGCGGTCGGGTCCGCGCCCCTGAACACACGGCCGCCGTGGTCGGCGCCTTGCAGCGGGACGACGCGTACGCCGTCCGCGCCCTCCTGGCCGGCGAGGTCCGCCGTCAGCTCGGCTGCGGCGCCGAAGGTGTCCCGCGTGCCCTGCAGCACCAGTCGCGGCACCAGCGGGGCGAGCAGCTCCGGGAGCCGGGAGCGTTCCGGGCGCCCGGGCAGGTGCAACGGAAAGCTCAGGCAGACCACGCCGACCGCGCCCAGCGACGCGGCGGTCCGGCAGGCCACCCGTGCCCCGGCGCTGCGCCCGCCGCTGACCAGCGGGAGCCCCGGCCCCACGACGCCCGCGACCGCTCCGATCGCTGCCAGCCAGGCCTCGTCGAGCAGCGGTGGACGGACGGCGACCCGGCGGCCGGCGACGCGCCAAGGCTGCTCGAACCGGAGGACGGTCACGCCCCGCTCGGGCAGCCGGGCCGCCAGCGCCGCAAGGTCGGGAGCGTCCACCCCGCCGCCCGCGCCGTGTCCGAGCACCAGCAGGGCGAGCGGCGCGCCGGCCTCGCTGACGTGGCACCGGCCCGGCCCCTGCGGGGTCGCGACGTCGACCACGACCGCCGCACCCGCGCTCACACGAGCGTCTCCTGCTCGGGCCCACCCGTCTCGGCGAGCGGCAGGAGCAGCTCCGGACCGTTGTTCTTGACGTTGTTGACCTCGGTCGAGACGGCGTACGCCTCCAGCTCGTCCGCGTCGGTCACCAGCAGGTCGAGGACTCGCGCCGGATCGGTCAGGGTCGGGTCGAGCCACGCGTCGACCGCGTCGGGCCGCACCACCATCGGCATCCGGTCGTGGATGTGGCCCGCGGCGTCCGTGGCCTCCGTCGTGATGACGGTGCAGGTGCGCAGCCAGGCAGCATCGTCCTCACGGTCGAGCGTCGGGTCGCGCCAGATCTCGTACAGCCCGGCCATCACCAGCAGACCTCCGTCGCGCCGGTGGAGGAAGAACGGCTGCTTGCGCACCTTGCCCTTGCCCCGCGGGCTGTCGGCGTCGTGCCCGTCGGGGGTGTACCACTCGTAGAACCCGTCGGCCGGCAGCAGGCAGCGACGCGACGCGAAGGCCTTGCGAAAGGCCGGTTTCTCGGCGACCGTCTCGACCCGGGCGTTGATCAGCCGGGCGCCGATCGAGCGGTCTTTGGCCCAGGACGGCACCAAGCCCCAGGTCAGCGGGGCCAGGCGCCGCCGGACGTCGCCCGCCCTCGTACCCTCGCCGTCGGTCTTCACGGTCCGCTCGAGCACGGCCGGCACGGTCACCGTCGGGGCCACGTTGTAGTCCGGCTCCGGCAGGTGGTCGAAGATGTCGATCACGTCGAACTGGTCGGCCAACCGCTCCGGCCGGGCCGAGACCGCGTAGCGTCCGCACACCCGGGCGACGCTACTCGGCCATGGATCGGTAAGAATGAGGCATGACGTTGTTACGCGCGGGCTACCGCACGATGCTGGCCTCCTACTTCATCACCTCGGGGGTGAAGGCCGTCCGCAACCCGGCCCCGCTCGCCGAGCTCGCCGAGCCGCTGGCCGAGAAGGTCGTGCCCTTCGTGAAGCGGTACGCCCCGAGCGAGGTGGCGGCCTACGTGCCGGAGGACCCCAAGACCCTGGTCCGCCTGAACGGCGCGCTCCAGATCGCCGGCGGGCTCGCCCTCGCCACGGGCAAGGGCCGCCGGGTCGGGGCTCTGCTGCTCGCCGGGTCGCTCGTCCCCAGCACGCTGGCCAAGTACCCGTTCTGGAGCCAGTCCGGCGTCGAGGCGGCCGCATCGCGCAGCCACTTCGCCAAGAACGTGAGCCTGCTGGGCGGTGTGCTGCTCGCCTCGCGCGACACCGAGGGCAAGCCGGGGATCGCGTGGCGCGCGCAGGCCGGCGGCCACGCCATCGCCAAGAGCACGGGCAAGACCACCAAGAAGCTCACCCACAGCGGCGCGGGCGACAAGCTCGCCAAGCAGGCCGGCATCGTGGGCGGCGCCGTGAGCGACGCCGCCGGTGACGTCGCCAGCAGAACCTCCGACCTCGCCGGGGCGGCGGTCGCGGGAGGTGTCGCTCTGCTGAGCGCCGCCGAGATCGCGACGCGCGGCACCCGCAAGAACGCGCGCAAGCAGTTCAAGGTCGCCCAGGTGGCCGCCGTCAAGCAGGCCAAGCAGGCCCAGGTCTCCGCGGTCAAGCAGGCCAAGCTGGCCCAGGCCGCCGCGGTCCAGCAGGCCGCGGCCGCACGCGTACGGCTCGCCGAGCAGGCCAAGGAGGCCCAGAAGGCCGCCGCCAAGCGCGCCGAGGAGAACCGGGTGGCCGCGCAGGAGGCCGCCAAGCAGGCGAAGAAGGACGCGAAGAAGCGGAACACCAGGGTCGCCAAGGCCAAGAAGGTCGCCGAGGTCGCCGGGGCCGCCAAGGTCGTCAAGGCCAAGAAGGCGGACAAGCACCTCGAGCGCGGCGAGAACTGACCTTCCGGGCCACTCCCCGCAGACCAGACTCCTCCCGCACGGCCCACCGGACCGCCCGCCCCGCCAGGGACGGGCGGTTCGTCGCGTCCCAGGCCCGGGGAGCCTCACCTCTAGACTCGGCGCGTGCCTGACCTCGACCCGACGCTGACCGACGAGACCGGTGCCCCGCTGCCCTGGCCGGCCCCCCAGGCCCCGGTCCCGGTGACCGCGACCGTGGCGGTACCCGGGTCCAAGTCGGAGACCAACCGGGCCCTCGTCCTCGCCGCCCTGGCCAGCGGTCCCTCCACCATCGTCAACGGCCTCGACGCCCGTGACACCCAGCTGATGCGCGACGCCCTGCGCGCCCTCGGCGTGGTCGTCGACGACGCGGCCGGGGCCGACGGGTGGCGCGTCACACCGCCCGCGACGTTCACCGGCGGCGCCACCGTCGACTGCGGCCTGGCCGGCACCGTGATGCGCTTCGTGCCACCCCTCGCCGTGCTGGCGGACGGGCCGGTCGCCTTCGACGGGGACGCGCAGGCGTACGGCCGCCCGATGCGTCCGCTGCTCGACGCGCTGCGGGACCTCGGTGCGCAGGTCAGCGTCGACGCCGACGGCGAGGGCCTGCCCTTCACCGTGACCGGCCGGCCGGACCAGGCCGGCGGGACGGTCACCCTGGACGCGTCCACGTCGTCCCAGCACGTCAGCGCCCTGCTCCTGGTCGGTGCCCGCCTCGCGGGCGGCCTCGAGGTCGTGCACTCCGGCCCGCCCGTGCCGTCGCTGCCCCACATCGCCATGACCGTCGCCATGCTGCGCGAGCGCGGGGTCGAGGTGGACGACAGCCAGGCGGACCGCTGGGCGGTGGCCCCCGGGCCGATCGCGCCCCGCGACGTCGTCGTCGAGCCCGACCTCTCCAGCGCCGCCCCGTTCCTGGCCGCGGCCGCCGTCACGGGCGGCTCGGTCACCGTGCCGCACTGGCCGAGCGAGACGCTGCAGCCCGGTGACCAGCTGCGCGACGTCCTGTCCGTCTTCGGTGCCGACGTCGCGCTGACCGAGGCCGGCCTCACGGTCACCGGGACCGACCAGCTGCTGGGCAGCGACCTCGACCTGAGCGGCGCGAGCGAGCTGACGCCGGTCGTCGCCGCGCTGGCCGCGCTGGCCCGCGACACCAGCCACATCCGCGGCGTCGGGCACGTGCGTGGCCACGAGACCGACCGGCTCGCCGCCCTCAGGGCCGAGCTCGAGGCGATGGGTGCCCGGGTCCACGAGACCCACGACGGCCTCACGATCCACCCGCGGCTGCTGGCCGGCGGGACCTTCCACACCTACGCCGACCACCGGATGGCGCAGGCCGGCGCGCTGCTGGGCCTGGTCGTGGCCGACCTCGTCCTCGACGACGTGGCCTGCACGTCCAAGACCATGCCGACCTTCGTGGCGCAGTGGCGCCGGATGCTCGACGACTCCGTCGCGGCCTCGGACTCCGAGCTCGCGGTCGAGGCCGAGGTCGACCCGGAGGTCGACGACCGCCCGAGCATCTTCGACGGCCTGCTCCCGGTCTCCTCCGACGAGAGCCGCAGCCGTCCGTGAGCCGCAAGTGAGCCGCAAGTGAGGCAGTCGTGAGCCAGAGGGGCGTCGGCTTCGACGACCACGCCGGGTTCGACCGCCCGCGTCGGACCCGTCCCCGGACGAAGGACCGGCCGGACTACTCCCAGGACCCGGTCGGGCTGGTCATGACGATCGACCGCGGCCGCTACCGGGTGGTCCTGACCGGGCCTGACGAAGGTCGCCAGATCAACGCGGCCAAGGCTCGCCAGCTCGGGCGGATGGGCGTCATCGTCGGTGACCGCGTCCGCCTGCACGGCGACGTCTCGGGCGAGGAAGGCACGCTGGCCCGCGTCGTCGAGGTCCTGCAGCGCGACACCGTGCTGCGCCGGACCGCGGACGACGACGACCCGTACGAGCGGGCGATCGTGGCCAACGCCGACCAGCTCGTGATCGTCACCGCGCTGGCTGACCCGCCACCGCGCGTCGGGATGATCGACCGCATCATGGTCGCCGCCTTCGACGCGCGGATCGAGCCGCTGCTGCTGCTGACCAAGGCCGACCTCGCGTCGCCCGCGGAGCTCGAGGCCGCGTACGCGCCGCTGGACATCGACGTCCTGGCGACGAAGCCCGGCGACGACCTCGACGACCTGCGAGCCTGGCTCGCCGGGCACCGGACCGTGTTCATCGGCCATTCCGGGGTCGGCAAGTCGACCCTCGTCAACGCCCTCATCCCCGGGGCCGGTCGCACCATCGGCGTCGTCAACGACGTCACCGGCCGCGGGCGCCAGACCTCGACCTCGGCGGTCGTGCTGGAGCTCCCGCCGTTCGGCGACACCGAGCCGGGCTGGGTCATCGACACCCCGGGGGTGCGGTCGTTCGGGCTGAGCCACGTGACCCGGGAGAACATCGTCGCCGCGTTCAGCGACCTCGACGTGATCACCGACGGGTGCCCCCGGGGCTGCAGCCACGAGACCGGCGCGCAGGACTGCGCGCTGGACCTCGCGGTGGTCCGCGGCGAGCTGTCCCGCGCGCGGCTGGAGTCGTTCCGCCGGATGCTCGACTCCGGCCAGTAACGTGCCCCCCATGCCCGCCGCCCGTGTCGACGACCCCCTGCTCCGCGGCCTCACCGACGACCTGCGGCTCGCGCACCTGCTCGCCGACGACGCCGACTCGATCACGATGAGCCGCTTCAAGGCCCTGGACCTCAAGGTGGACGCCAAGCCCGACCTGAGCCCGGTGACCGACGCCGACACCGCTGTGGAGGAGTCCGTGCGCCGCACGCTCGGCCGCGCCCGGCCGCGCGACGCCGTGCACGGCGAGGAGATGTCCGACACCGGCTGGGGCCCGCGCCGCTGGGTCATCGACCCGATCGACGGCACCAAGAACTTCGTCCGCGGCGTCCCCGTCTGGGCGACGCTCATCTCGCTGATGATCAACGACGAGGTCGCGGTCGGGGTGGTCAGCGCGCCGGCCCTCGGGCGACGCTGGTGGGCGAGCCTCGGTGGCGGCGCGTACGCCGGCAAGTCCCTGATGTCGCCGGTCGAGTGCCACGTCTCCCAGGTCGCGTCGGTCGAGGACGCCTCGCTCAGCTACGCCGAGATCGGCGAGTGGGTCGACGCCGGCCAGGGTCAGGAGTTCGTCGACCTGCTCCGCAGCTGCTGGCGCACCCGGGCGTACGGAGACTTCTGGTCCTACGTGCTGCTGGCCGAGGGCGCCGTCGACATCGCGTGCGAGCCCGACCTGGAGCTCTACGACATGGCGGCCTGCTCGATCGTCGTGACCGAGGCGGGCGGGTCGTTCACCGACCTCGACGGCAGGCCCGGACCGCTGGGCGCCGGCGCCTACGCGACCAACGGCCTGCTGCACGAGGCGGTCCTGGCCCAGCTGCGACCCGACCCTGATGACGCTGACGACCCTGACGACGCCGACGGGTGAGCTGAGACGAGCGTCGACGGGGTCCTGCTCGCGGCCGGAGCGGGACGGCGGGCGGGCGGGCCGAAGGGGTTGCGCCGCGACCGTTCCGGGATCCCCTGGGTCCGCCGTGCGGTCGAGGTCCTGCTGGACGGCGGCTGCGACCGGGTGCTCGTCGTGATCGGGGCCGCGGGTGAGGACGTCGCGACGCTGCTCGAGGACCCGAGCTGGTCGCACTCGCCCGCGACCACCACGGTGGCGTGCGCGGACTGGGCGTCGGGCATGAGCGCCTCCCTCGCCGTCGGGCTGAGGGCTGTGACGGCCGACGTCGCCGTGGTGCACCTCGTCGACCTGCCGGACGTCGCGGCGGACGCCGTGACCCGCGTGCTGGACCACGGCGGCCACGCCCGCGGCGCGCTGGCGCGCGCGACCTACGCCGGCCGGCCCGGGCACCCGGTGCTGATCGGCGCGGACCACCTCGTCCCGCTGGTCGCGACGCTCGGGGGAGACCACGGTGCGCGGACCTACCTCGAGGAGCACGACGCACGCCCCGTGGAGTGCGGCGACCTCGCGACGGGGATCGACGAGGACGTCCCGGAGGCGTCGCGCCCGCCTGGTCGACGGGGGCGGGCGAGCGTCGGCGGCGGTGGGCGGTGACGGCCTCGCGTGACGTCCTGCCCGCGTTGCTCGCCTGGTGGCGCGACGGGCAGGCGTGCGCGCTCGCCACCGTCGTCGGGACCTGGTCGTCGGCCCCGCGCCAGCCTGGCGCGTCGATGCTGGTCGGGCCGGACGGCAGCGTGGTCGGTTCCCTGTCCGGCGGGTGCGTGGAGGGCGACGTGTACGCGGTCGCCGAGCAGGTGCTGGCCGAAGGCACCCCGACCAACCGCCGGTACGGCGTCAGCGACGCCGAGGCGGCGGACGTCGGGCTCACCTGCGGCGGGATCATCGACGTCTACGTGGAGCGGGTCGACCCAGCGGGGTTCGCCGCGCTGGCGACGGTCGCCGCGGACGTCGACGGCGGCCGGCCGGTCGCCGTGGCCACCGTCGTCCGCCACCCGGACCGCACCCTGGTCGGCCGGCGCCTGGTCGTGCGTCCCGACCAGGCCCCGACCGGGACGCTGGGCAGCACCCGCCGCAACGACGCCGTGGTCGACGACGCGCGCGGCCTGCTGAGCGTCGGGCACCCGGGCGTGCTCACGTACGGGCCCGACGGCGAGCGCCGCGGGGAGGGCCTCGAGGTGTTCGTCGCGACGTACGCGCCCCGACCGCGGATGCTCGTCTTCGGAGCCACGGACCACGCGGCCGCGGTGGCCACGACGGGGTCGTTCCTGGGCTATCGCGTGACGGTCTGCGACGCCCGACCGGTGTTCGCCACGGCGAGCCGCTTCCCCACCGCCGACGAGGTCGTCGTCGACTGGCCGCACCGCTACCTGCGCGCGCAGGCCGAGCAGGGCCTGCTCGACGAGCGGACCGTCGTCTGCGTCCTCAGCCACGACCCCAAGTTCGACGTGCCGGTGCTCGAGCTCGCGCTGCGGCTGCCGGTCCTCGGCTACGTCGGCGCGATGGGTTCGCGCCGGACCTCGGAGGGCACCCGCGCCGCGCTGCGCACCCTCGGGCTGACCGACGCCGAGCTCGGCCGGCTCTCCTCCCCCATCGGGCTGGACCTGGGGGCCCGGACGCCGGAGGAGACGGCGGTCTCGGTCGCGGCCGAGATCATCGCGGCCCGCCAGGGCCACGGCGCGCTGCCGCTCCGGCTCGTCGACGGGCCGATCCACGTCGCCGCCCGCACGCGGAGCTCCCGCGAGGTGGAGCGGGGCTGAGTGCGGGGGCCCTCGGGGCCTCAGGAGGGCGAGGACGCGCTCGCCGCCGGCGCCGCCAGGTGGTCGCGCAGACTCGTGACCCCGGCCCGCACCCGCGTCTTCAGCGTGCCGAGCGGGATGCTCAGCAGCGCAGCGGCCTGCTCGTGGGTGAGGCCGCGCAGGAACGTGAGCACGACCGCCTCGCGCTGGCGGTCCGAGAGCCGCCCCACCGCCCGTCGGAGCTGGTCGGCCTCGTGCCGGGCCACGCCCAGGTCGGCGACGTCGGGCGTGGTGACGTCGGCCGTCGCGGCGTCGCGATGGTCACGACGGACCACGCCGGCGACGTGCCGGACCCGGTCGACGGCCCGCCGTCGCGCCAGCATCAGGATCCAGCCGAGCACCGAGCCGCGCATCTCGTCGAAGGACGAGGCGTGCTGCCAGACGTGGAGGTAGACCTCCTGCACGACCTCGGCCGAGTGCTCGGGCGAGCGGAGCGTGGCCGTCACGACGCGCGCGACCGACCGGTGCGTCAGGGCGTACAGCTCTCGGAAGGCGTCCTCCTCGCCCTGCTGCGTCCCGCGCAGGAGGTGCACGAGCACGGCGGGCGGAGCGCTGGCGCTGTCGATGGTCATGGAACCCGATCGCGTGCACGTGTCAGTACGGCCCCCGGGCTGACTCCTCCACTGTGGACCACCAGACGGTGGTACGAGCAAGGCGTGGCCCGTTCGACCAGATCGTTGCGCGATCGACGCACGACGCGTCCCTCGGCCGGTCGACCACCGTGAGGTGGCCGACCGGCCGGGAGAGCTCAGGCGCGCAGCCGGGCCCCCACCGCACCAGCCGCCGGAGGACCACCGAGCTCGGCGTCCTCCGCCTCGGTGAGCAACCGCGACCGATCAGGAAGCGGACGCCGTCGGGGCTCTTCAAGGGGAAGCCCGCCCCTCGGCCCGAGACCAGGTCGATGGTCCAGGTGCGTGTGCTTCCAGTACGCGAGCTGCTCGCGGCTCGTCCACACGTCGACCGGCTCCGGCGTCCCGGCGTCGACCTGGCCCAGCAGCACGTCGGCGTCGCCGGGTGATGAAGTCGCCCTGCGCGAAGCACATCGGCGACGACCCGCCGCAGCAGCCGCCCGAATGGTGGAACATCAACGGGCCGTTCTCGTCCCGCAGGGTCCGGATCATCTGCGCGGCGAGGTCGGTGGCGGCCATCCGGGTCAGCTCCCCCATCACCGGCTCCCCCTCAGAAGAAGCCCAGCTTGCTGGGGTTGTACGACACCAGCAGGTTCGTCGTCTGCTGGTCGTGGTCGAGCATCATCAGATGGTTCTCGCACCCGGTGCCGGAGGACTTGTAGCCGCCGAACGCCGCGTGCGCCGAGCACGGCCCGGGAGCCGGGGTCGTGGATCGGGACCGCCGTGCAGCTCCACGGGGTGACCGGACGCACCAGGTGCTCGGGACCGAGGATCTGCACGCCCCGGCCGGTCCGCAGCGCGGTCCTGGCGCGTTGGTCCCCGCTCTGGCCTCGCTCCAGTCGGCCCCGGCGACGAAGTGCATCGCCCCGGCCCTCCTGCGCAGCCCGGCGGCGCCCTCCAGCCAGAGGATCTGACCGTGGGCGCCGGTCACTGCCACCACCAGACCGCGTCGGTCGCCGCCTCGACCAGCAGCCGGCGGATGACGGGCATCGTGCGGGCCAGCGGCAAGCGGCGTCGGAGCCCCTCCAGCGCGGCCGTCTCCAGCGGGACGAGGACGCCGCCCGTCTCCGGGTCCAGCCCGACGACCAGGCTGCGGCGCCAGGAGTCAGCAACCAGCGGCCGGACGCCGCGATGCGGCCGGTCCGCCAGGAAGTCGTCGTGGAAGCCGGCCAGGGCGCGGATCAGCGTGCCCGCGTCGGCGCCTGGAGGCACGGCGGGGGCGTCTGTGCCCCTCACGACGAACCGCTCGTGATCGTCGAAGGATAGTGCTCGACCCACCGCCCGGCGCCCTCGCGCACCTGGTCGCCAGACGCGATGATGTCGCCATGGACCTGACCCACCGCGTACGCGTGCCGGCCTCGCTCGAGGAGGCCTGGGAGGCGGTGCTCGACCCGGCGCGGATCGCGACCGTGCTGCCGGGCTCGACGCTGGACACGGCGTCGGGGGACATGTTCACCGGCACGATGAAGATCAAGCTCGGGTCGTCCCTGCTCGCGCTGGCGGGCAGCGGGAGCTACCTGTCGCGCGACGAGCGTGCGCACCGGGTGGTCGTGGCGACGACCGCCTTCGACCGCCGGGGCGACGCGGGGGTGGAAGCGACGCACACGCTCACCCTGGCCGGGGTCGGCGACGGTCACGCGGAGACCGACGTGACGGTGCAGACGTCGATGACGTGGAGCGGGCGGCCGGGCCGGCTGGGCGACGGTGTGGTCGTCGACGCCGTCGACCGGGTGCTCGACGTGACCGGCACCCGCATCGCCGCGCGGGTGGCCGAGGGGCTGCCCTGGGTGCCCGGGGCCGGTGAGGAGAGCGCGTACGACGACGAGCGCACCGCGGCGGCCGTGGTCGACCACCCGGTGGAGCTGGGGGGCGACCTCGGGCCGATCGACGAGTCGCCCACGGCGGACCGACCCGGCCCGCAGCCGTCGCCCTCACCGGGTCCGGCGCCGCGACCGCCGGTGCCGAAGGAGTACGTCTACCGCCCCTACAGCAACACCGCCGAGCCGCACCTGGGCGTCGCGCGCACGCTGACCGCCCTGGTCAGGAGCCGGGTCCTCCCCTACGCCGGCCTCGGCGCCCTGGCGCTGTTCACGGTCGTCTCCGCCGTCCGGCGGGCCCGGCGCTGACCGACTCTCCTCGTCCGTCACGTCCCGCCTGGACGGTGACCGCCACCGTGCTGCTGCACCGCGAGGGCCGTTGGCTGCTCACCGTGCGCAGCGCGGACGTGGACGACGCAGCCGGGCAGCTGGGCCTCGTCGGCGGCCACGTCGAGGACCCTGTCGCCGGGGCTCCCGGCGTCCTGGAGGAGACCGCCTGCCGGGAGGCGCACGAGGAGGTCGGCCTCGACCTCGCCGACGTCGCCCTGACCTATCTGGAGTCGGAGTTCTTCACCACCGACGCCGGGGTCGGGCAGGTGACCGTCTCGTTCCTCGCGGCCGCTCCCGCCGACCAGGAGCCGGTGGTCGCCGACCCCGTCGAGCTCACCGCCGTGGGGTGGTGGACGCCCGACGAGGCCGGCGCCGACGACCGCTGCCCGCCCTGGCTGCCCGCCCTGCTGCGGCGGGCCTCTGCTCAGCTGCCGACAGCCTGAGGCTCGCCCTCGATCATGCGCGAGCTCCCGTTGACGTCGATGGTGATCTTGCGTGGCTTGGCACTTTCGGCGACCGGGACGGTCAGCCGCAGGACGCCGTCGCTGTAGGCGGCGCTGATCCGCTCGAGGTCGAGGTTGTCGCCGAGGACCAGCTGACGGCTGAAGACGCCTCGGGGCCGTTCGGCGGCGGGGATCTCGCTGCCGCCCTGCCGGTCCGGTCGCCCGGCAGGGACGGTCAGGACGTTGCGCTCGACGTCGAGGTCGGTCGAGTCGGCCTCCACGCCCGGCAGGTCGAGCTCGATGACGAACGAGTCGCTCTCCCGCCACGCGTCCATCGGCATCGGGGTCGGCCAGGCCGGGGCCCCCAGCAGCTGCTGGCTGAGCCGGTCCAGCTCACGGAACGGGTCGGTACGCATCAGGACCCATGAGAGACACCTCCTGTGGACGAATGTGGCCCGTGGTGCTCGATCACCAGGTGACCTCTCTCGATCACCACACCTTGAGGATGGAAGAACCACCATTGCCGCGCAGCCCGGGTTCGAGGAGACCTGATGGCTGAGCAGGACATGACGGCCGACGAGGCCGCGGACCCGGGCCTGGGCGTGTACGGGGTCTCGGTCGCCTCCGGTCTGGTGGGCACCGGGGTGCAGAACCTGCGCGCGTACGAGCGGGCGGACCTGCTTAACCCGGACCGCACCGCCGGCGGCACCCGGCTCTACGGCCCCGACGACGTCGCCCGGCTGCGGCGCATCCAGCGGCTGCTCGGCGACGGGCTCAACCTGACCGGCATCGGCCGCGTGCTCGACCTGGAGGACGACCTCGCCGAGGCGCGCCACGAGCTGGAGCAGCACCGCGACGCCGACGAGGTCGACCCCTGAGGCGTCAGTCGCAGGACAGGACCCGCAGCCGTACGGTCTCGGGCAGGTCACGCAGCCGCTCGACGATCTCCGGAGCGACGGGCCCCACGGTGTCGGTGATCACGTAGCCCAGCTCCGCGCGGGTGGAGAGCGTCTGACCCTCGATGTTGACCCCGGCGTCCCCGAGCACCGTGTTCACGCGCGCCAGCACGCCGGGGACGTTGCGGTGGACGTGCAGGATCCGGCTGCGGCCGGGTTCGACGGCGGCGATGACCTGAGGCAGGTTCACCGACATGGTCGTCGCCCCACCGGTCGCGTAGTCGCCCAGCTTGAGCGCGACGAAGCGGCCGATGTCGGACTGCGCCTCCTCCGTCGACCCGCCGACGTGCGGGGTGAGGATGACGTTCGGCAGGCCCTGCAGGCTGGAGACGAACGGGTCGCCCGCGGTCTTGGGCTCGGTCTCGAAGACGTCGAGCGCCGCGCCCGCGATGTGACCGGACACGAGCTGCTCGCGCAGCGCCTCGTGGTCGACGACGATGCCGCGGCACAGGTTGAGGAACAGGCTGCGCGGGCGCATCTTGGCCAGCTGCTCGGCCCCGAAGAGCCCCGCGTTGCCGGGTCGGCCGTCCACGTGCAGGCTCACCGTCTCGGCCACCGCGAGCAGCTCGTCCATGCTGTCGCAGCGCTGCGCGTTGCCGAGCGCGAGCTTGTCCGCGACGTCGTAGAAGTAGACCTTCATGCCCAGCGCCTCGGCGACCACCGAGAGCTGGCTCCCGATGTTGCCGTAGCCGACGATGCCCAGCGTCCGGCCACGCACCTCGTGCGCGCCCTTGGCGGACTTGTCCCAGACGCCGGCGTGCATCGCGGCGTTCTTGTCGGTGAGGTGGCGGGCCAGCGAGATGATCTCGGCGACGACCAGCTCGACCACGCTGCGGGTGTTGGAGAACGGGGCGTTGAAGACGGCCACGCCGCGCTCGGCGGCGGCCGCGAGGTCGATCTGGTTGGTGCCGATGCAGAACGCCCCGACGCCCAGGAGGTCCGGCGCCGCCTCGAGCACGCGCCGCGTGACGTTGGTCTTCGAGCGGATGCCGAGCAGCTGCACACCGGCCATCCGCGAGGCCAGCTCCTCCTCGTCGAGCGCACCGCGGACGGTCTCCACCTCGATCCCGCGCTCGGTGAGCAGCCGGATGCCCTCGGGGTGGATGTTCTCCAGCAGCAGCGCTTTCACCCCTGCAGTCTAGGAAGGCGGTATCCGCGCTCCCCCGGGATCTCGCCCCCACGCTCCGTGGGCGTCAGGACGTGATCCGGTAGAGCGAGGAGCGCATCGAGAACTTCCCCTGGAAGGCCGACCCGGTCACCGTCTGCGTCTTCTTGCTGCCGACGACCTGGATGCTCACCACCCGACCCCCGTAACGTCCCGAGCCGTCGCGCTTGGTGATCTTGAGCTGCTTGACGGTGCCGACCGAGGGATAGGCCTTGGCGACCGCCTTGGCGGTGATCTTCCGGCTCCAGGCCTGGGACTTGACGACACCGTCGTACGGGTCGTTCTCGGCGCGCAGGTAGGGGTAGCCGCCGCTCGACATCGCACCACCGTTGGAGGACGCGAACTGCGTCAGGGCCACCTGGCCGCCGTAGGTCACGATCGACCCGGCCGTAGCCTTTGTCGCGACGTCTCCGGCGGCGGTCTCGCGGACGATCCGGTTGCCGGCCGACGTCGTGGTCGCCCTGCCGCCGTAGACCTGGCAGGACGTGGTGTCGCAGATGTCGTAGCCGCTGTAGCTGGTGAAGTCGCGGGTCCGGATCGCGTACGACCGGGCGGCGACGGCCTGCGCGCGGACGGCGTCAGGCGCCCACGAGGTCGGCATCTCCGACGGCACGACCGAGCGCACGTAGTCCTCGAGGCTCACCTTGTTGACCGTGCGTCCGCCCGAGCCGCGCTTGATCAGCCGGACGGTGCCCCGGTACTCCCGGGTGGCCCCGTTCGGGAGCCGGACCTTCACGATCTTGGCCTTGGTCGAGAAGATCCACGTGCTGGTGTCGAGGGAGGTCTTGAGCGTCGTGTACACGCCGTCTGCATTCCGCCACTCCAGCTTGTACCCCGCACCCGACCGCTTGATCCGCCAGGACCTGTACCTCGACCCGGTCGGCAGCGTGAGGCTGTGGTCGTCCGAGTCGTAGACCTTGAGCCCGGAGGCCGGCAGCACCCGCAGGTTGTTGTCGTTGTCGGCGGTGATCCAGACCTTGATCGACGTGGACGAGCTCAACGTCTGCAGGCTGGTGCCCGGGTAGTAGAAGGCGAGGATCTCCCGCCAGGACAGCCCCTTCTTGGCCGCGCCGTACGCGCCGTACTGCGACATGCCGTGGCCGTGGCCGAAGCCCGCCCCCTGGACGACGAACGAGCCGTCGGACGGCTTGACGGCCGAGTCCGCCTGGGCGCTCGGCGCGGCCAGCGCGCCCACCAGCAGCAGCGAGCCCGCGGCGAGCAGGCTCGCCCCCGCTCTGACGATCCGGGTTTGGCGGAAGAGGGAGTATCGCGTCATCGGGGGGCCGTCCTGGGGGCTGGGACTTGGGTCGCCCCAAGGTTTCATGATGTCAAGCAAGACACGCCAGAGTTGTAGAAGAAAAAGTTGAGGGTGTTGTGGTGGGAGCGCTCAGAAGTGAGCCGTGGTGTGGGCTGAAGCACAGAGGAGCGTCTCGATTTGAACGGCGCGAGAGTCTCGCGTAACTTGGTGTTCACCGGCGCGGGGTGGAGCAGCTCGGTAGCTCGCTGGGCTCATAACCCAGAGGTCACAGGTTCAAATCCTGTCCCCGCTACAAAGAAGGACATAGTCAGGGCCACATCTCCTCTCCGGGGGTTGTGGCCCTGACTGCGTCTCGTCAGTCATTCGTTCGTTGGATCCGCCGCCCATCGCCCTCGTTGAGAACTCGCTAAGAACGACGTCCAAGGGCTCCGAACGGCCGTCGGCACTCGACATGGCGATGGTTCCTGCCCTATCGAGAGGGGGCCGTCAGGCCTTCGTCAGCTGCCTCATGAGTCAGCGGCTTCCCTCTGACGCCCTGAGTGGGCCCCTATGTCAACGACATCCGGCGGTGGTCTCGCTCTGTCGGGCTGGCGGCGATGTCGTCACGGGTGGTGGGTGTGGTTATCGCTTCAGCGAAGAGCAGGGTCGAGGCTGGAAGCTCTGCCACGCCGCTGTCCTTCGGGGCTGTTAGTCGTGCCTCTCTGCGTCTCCGCACCCACCGCCACAGCCCCCGACCGCCTCGCGCGAGGTCACGCGGCGACGCTGACGATCGGCGGGGCCTGTTCGTCGGCGGCCTGGTCGGCGCGCAAGGTGTCCCGTGCCGGGTCTGATGGAGGCTCTCATTCAACGGAAGGATGAGAGTCATGGCAGCACCGAGGAAGTATCCCGAGGAGCTTCGGGAACGCGCGATCAGGATGGCGCTCGATCTGCGACGTGACCCAGCCACGCGGACCGGCGCTCTGGGTCGGGTCGGTGACAACTCGGCATCAACCGCGAGACGTTGCGCAACTGGGTCAGCCAGGCCGAGGTCGACGCCGGCGAGCGACCGGGCACGACCAGCGACGAGGCCCGGCGCCTGGTCGAACTTGAGCGTGAGGTCCGCGAGCTGCGCCGGGCGAACGAGATCCTGAAGACGGCGTCAGCGTTTTTCGCTGCGGCGGAGCTCGACCGCAGACTTCGCTGATCGTGGCGTTCATCGACGCCCACCGTCACCAGCACGGGGTCGAGCCGATCTGCCGGGTCCTCACCGACGCCGGGACCCAGATCGCCCCGAGCACCTACTACGCCGCCAAGCCCGACCACCTTCAGCCCGGACGGTCACTGACGCCACGACGACGAGCGTGATCAAGCGGGTCCACGGCGAGAACTACGGCGTCTACGGCGTCCGGAAGGTCCACGCCGAGCTGAACCGGCAAGGCCACCGGGTCGCCCGCTGCACCGTCGCCCGGCTGATGCGAGCCGCGGGGCTGCGCGGCATCAGCCGGCCCAAGGGCCCACGCACCACCATCCCCGGCGCCGGACCCGACGCGCGCCCCGACCTGCTGGACCGCCACTTCGTGGCGCCGGCGCCGGACCGGGTCTGGGTCGCGGACATCACCCACTGCCGGACCTTTGCCGGCTGGGTCTACGCCGCGTTCGTCGTCGACGTCTTCTCCCGCCGAGTGAGTCGGGGCACGATCAGCGACGCCCTGGTGTCGACGACGCCAGCCGCGCAGCACCAAGATCTGCTGCGCGCAGCGGCAGGTGCTTTCGGTAGTTCACCAGCACGGTCGCCGTGCAGAGCAGACCCAGACCCACCAATCCGGCGAAGAGGTCGAACGGGGTGAACGGAGGGATGACGAACGACATCACGGTCGGAGCCAGGAACCCGATGTAGGCGATCGCGTAGAACACGCCGGTCAGACCCGCCAGCTCGCGTGGATCGGCGATCCGCTGCACCTCCAGCAGCCCCGACGACAACCCGATCCCGATGCCCACGCCAGCCACCGCTGCAGAGACGACGCCGAGCCAAAGCGAGCCCATGATGGTGGTCACCCCGACGCAGACGACCGAGGCGGTCAGCACCGCGAGCGCGACGACGAGACCACGGGCGCTGTCGACGGAGTCGAGTCGCTTGGCGGCTGGCTGGACGAGCGCGGCCACGCTGAGCGCGACGACGGTGAGGCACGTCGCGTAGGCAACGCCGAACCCCCGGGTCTGCTGCTGCAGCAAGACCGGGGTGTAGCCGTAGGCCAGGGCTGCCACACCGAAGATCCACGGCGCCGTCACGACCACCACCCGGCGGAACCTTCGGTGCGCGGCGGCTGGGACCCGCACCTGCTTGCGCAACGGGCCGCCCAGCCCGCCTCTCGTGCTGGTCTCCGGGATCCGCCGCACGAAGAACACGAACGGCACGGTCACCACCAGATGCAGAAGATAAGGCAAAACCTCCGGCCACGGACCCCACTGCGCCAGCACACCTGCCACGGCCGCACCGAGCCCGGAGCCCAGAGCGAACGCCATCGACGCCCTCCGTGCCCCGGCTCCCGGATCGGCGGTCGAGTCGAACGGGGCCTGGGACAGCTCCTTCAACCAGCTGGTCCCGACGGCCATCGCCGTCCCGACCGTGACACCGGCGAGCAGCCGACCCAGGAAGATCGGGACCGGACCCAAGACCCCGAGCGCCAGCACCGTGCTGGTGGCCAGCGCGAACAGCGTTCCGGCGAACATCACCGGTCGGCGGCCGTGCCGGTCCGAGAGAGCTCCGGCGAGCAGCAGCGCCGGCACCAGGCCCAGCACGTACACACCGAGGAAGCCGTTGACCATCACGGCCGTGTAGCCGTCGAGATCCTTGTACAGGAGCAGCAGTGGGCTGAACTGGTTGCCCGCCCAAGAACACACGAACAGGGCTCCGAAGGCGCCCTTCCAGGCGCGCATCACAAGATCCCACGGTGTCGGCGCACATGGACGCCAACGAGTCGGCAGAACTCGTCGGCGTCCCCCTGCTCGATCGCCGCCAGCATCAGCTCGTGATCAGCCAACGCCATCGCGATCTCCGCTGGTCCGACCTGCAGCAGCTGCCAGCGGAGCCGGTGCTGGCGGTCCCGAAGCAGGTCGTGGAAGTGCAGGGCGGCAACGTTCCGCGAAGCTCGGATCAACCCGGCGTGGAAGTCGCCGTCCAGATCGACGAAGCTCTCCACCTCACCCCGGGCGGCAAGCTCTCGCTGCCGGCTGACGTTGCCCCGAAGCTCCGCCAGCACCTCCTGGCGTGGGCCGCCTCCAGCCAGCGCCCGACGAGCGGTCGAGCACTCGATGGCCTCCCGCATCTCCAGCACGTCACGCGCCTCGTCCGGCGCCATCGGGACCACGGCGGCACCGCGCCTCGAGGACAACGCCAGCAACTTCTCCGCCTCCAGCCGCAAGAACGCCTCGTGCACAGGAGTGCGGCTGATCCCCAGGTCGTTCGCGATCGCACCTTCGCTCAAGAGCTGCCCACCTGTCACGACCCCGTCGAGGATGAGGTGCTTGGTGTGCTCGTACGCACGCTCCGCGACGGGCTGCTGCATGCCCTCCAACCTACTGGCATGCATGCATGCATGCGTACATGCATCTCACTGCGGCTCCCTCGGACGCCGCTCTGGGATCACCGCCGGCGAGACGCCAGCGTTCTTGCTCAGGGTGGTCACGAACCGCCGGAGTTGAGGCGTCAGAGGGTCCTCTTCCGCTGGGGCCGACGCCTGCCAACAGCTCTGGACTCCCGAGTTGCCGAGCGGCAGCTATCACAACAAGTAGGACCAGCCCGGCTGAAGGCGGGCCGGAAAGGCTAGGACCAAGGGGCTGCGCCAGCCCGAAGAGGAGCCGTCAGTGAGCCGTGACCTTGTCGTGGTCGAGGGTCCTCACTGCAGGATGGGAAGTCGCGCGTAGGCCTGGCGAAGATTCTCGGCGTCCCACGGCAAGTGCTCAGTCACGCTGAGGGCGACGACGTCGGCCACGTCGCCGACGCGGAGAAGCAGGTCGACGACCTGGGTCAGGAGAAGTCGGCCGGTCTGGATCCCTGCGAACGCGGGGTCGAGCTCCCCGGTCGGGTTGTTGAAGAGCTGCGACCGGAACCGCGTGGGGTCGAGGGAATCCAGGTCGAAATGGACGAGCAGCCGGCTCGCCCCGGTCGAACGGACCCAGGTGACGATCTCGGAGAAGTCGTCGCTGAGCTCGTCCGGATCGAAAAGGGGTGCTCCCCAGCGGGCGAGCTCTGTGCGGGCGCCCGGCCACAGCAGGTCCGGCTTGACGCCGACGTACGCGAGGCGGTCCGTCGGGATCGGCGTGCTGGCGAACTCCGCGAAGTCGGGGTCGCCCAGCCCCAACATGTTCCGCGCCGGGTAGCCGTGCGCCCGGGGGTAGGTCGCCGAGGTGGACAGGTCGGTGTGGGAATCGATCCACAGCACGGCGACGTCTCCGTCGTAGCGCTCGGCGAGATACGTGAACGGAACCAGCGAGACGGAGCAATCACCTCCGAAGGTGACGATCCTCTCCGGGGACCGGCGCTGAACGATCTCTCGTGCGGCCCTGTTCTGCCGCAGCACGGCGAACTTGGCCAGGATGCCTTCCTCGATGGCCAGGGGTACGTCAGTCGGCGCCTCGACCGGTACCTCGACGGTGACGGCGTCGCTCTGCGGCGCAAGCCACGCGGACAGACGCGCACCGAGCTGGTAAACGGGATTGTCACCGCCCTGCCACTGCGGGAAGACCAGCCGGAGAGTGGTGTTCGCGACCATGCGCCCATTCTGCGTAACCAGAAGTGGAGTCCAGCAGAGTGGTGTACGGATCCTGATGAGCGTGTCGCTGTAGACGTAGGCGACGGCCACCAGGTGATCCTTCGAGTGATCTCTCACAACCAACTCGAAGAAGGACACGCTGATGACCGTCAAGTCCAGTATCGACCCTGCCCGCATGCTCGAGGAGCAGCTGGCGCAGGCCAGTCCCGATCTGCTGCGTGAGCTGCTCGGGACGTTCATCAACACGTTGTTGTCGGCGGAGGCCGACGTGGTGTGCGGTGCCGAGTACGGCACCGTCAGCGAGGACCGCACGAACCGGCGTAACGGCTACCGCCACCGCGACTTCGACACCCGCGCCGGCACCGTCGACGTGGCGGTGCCGAAGCTGCGTCAGGGTTCGTACTTCCCCGACTGGTTGCTCGAGCGGCGCAAGCGTGCCGAGCGGGCCCTCACCTCGGTGGTGGCGACGTGCTACCTGCTGGGCGTCTCGACCCGGCGGATGGACAAGCTCGTCCAGAGCCTCGGCATCACGGGACTGAGCAAGAGCCACGTCTCAGAGATGGCGAAGGACCTCGACGGCCACGTCGAGCAGTTCCGGACCCGTCGCCTCGACGGGCCGTTCACGTTCGTGGCTGCCGACGCGCTCGTGCTGAAGGTCCGCGAAGGCGGACGGGTCGTCGGTGTGCATGCCCTGGTCGCGACCGGGGTCAACGGCGACGGGCACCGCGAGATCCTCGGCCTGCACGTCACCACCAGCGAGGACGGCGCTGGCTGGCTCGGGTTCTTCCGCGACCTCGTCGCGCGCGGCCTGTCGGGCGTGCGGCTGGTCACCTCCGACGCGCACGCCGGTCTGGTTGCGCGATCGGCGCCACCCTGACCGGGGCCAGCTGGCAGCGGTGCCGCACCCACTACGCGGCGAATCTGATGAGCGCGACCCCGAAGACCTCGTGGGGCTGGGTCAAGGCCCTGTTGCACTCGGTCTACGACCAGCCCGACGCCGACGCGGTCCACGCCCAGTTCGACCGCGTCGTCGATGCTCTGACCGAGAAACTGCCCCACGTGGCCGCGCACCTCGAAACCGCGCGGGCCGACATCCTCGCCTTCACCGCGTTCCCGAAGGAGATCTGGCGCCAGATCTGGTCGAACAACCCCAACGAACGGTTGAACCGTGAGATCC
>Ga0210040_10002474_pt1 | contig 26000 bp, 19 predicted proteins | sample CryGeyCG12114_NA_FD_185462 | JGI IMG/M metagenome (GOLD analysis project Ga0210040, IMG submission 185462) | Groundwater microbial communities from aquifer - Crystal Geyser CG19_WC_8/21/14_NA (SPAdes) (version 2) | ecosystem: Environmental > Aquatic > Deep subsurface > Groundwater | place: USA... | reverse complement strand
TTTTAGAGCCTACCTCTTCCATTTGGATTTTCTGTGTACTCAACCTAAAGGACTAACTAAGGGTAAAAAATGTGTGCACATAACTTTGTAGGAGCTACTCATTTGCATCCTATAGTCAATAGCTGTGTGTTCTCTTTGCTTAATTGATCTTCGATGGCCTCTCTCATTTCACTTTTCTCTCTTTGAATGCTCAAGTCATCTAATGACCAAATGCAAACATGTCGTTGGTTCCTAATAACCACATGAAATGGACGTCACATTTCCATTCCTTATGTGTGTACATGCCATGTCCAAATTACTTGTTACTCGCATGATTTATAGTTGACTCACCTTCCAGCAACCTGGTCACCAACCACCTCAATACTAATGGCAACTAGTTGACGTTATTTGACCTTTCAAAGTGGAAAATAAAGAATGTACCATATGATCTGTATCAAATAATAATATGAATGAGTAGAGTAATGATAGTTTAGTGACTTCATCCTTTCGTGGACTCAAGGTGATGTTGATCTTCATTAATGAAATTATAGATGTACCAATTATACGTTGATGAACGTACGGTACTGTGAGAAAACGAGTTCAGCTCATCACATCCAAATCAAACAAAAGAATCATAATTTGCATAATCTGCTCCGCCATCACTATAATACCTATACGCTCATGTGTACAGGCAGTTTTGCACTGGTTTTGTTATTGACAGCAACTAAAATCTACCAGCTAATCATTTCGTTTTTAATTGTTTCACCTTGATCTGTATATGTGTATAGTAAGTAATCCTCTTCAGTTTAATTTTTTTGTAGTAAAGCTAATTGATTATGCATATGCTAGTGGTAAATGACTTGAAAGGCAATAACTGTTGTCGGCTGTTCATGACTGCAGTTAACAAGAGAAACAGTTGCCGCAAATATGGAATTCCTTTCGTTTGTCGTAAATTGTAAATCAGGCTCAAACTAATGAGGTGATTTCTATCCCTAAACAAAATGCTTCATCATAAACAGTGTGGGAACACTAAACTATTAAATTTAAATCTTTCACAAGCTACCATTTAAATGAGTAGTTTGGCAAGCTAGAAGAACATGAAGAATATTTAATGAGATTTTTTTACCCCGTTTAGAAGCCAAGTTTAACTCCTCATTTGTAGCAGAATGTAAACCTACTTTTACTAGACTTGTACAATTACTTGAAACTATCAACAAAAAGATCGACGGGAGGCTTTCTTGACTATTCAGCTAGTTGTCTAGAAGATCTAATAACTGATAATTTAGTAAGCAGTTTAAAATAAATGCACAAAAAAAAATGCCACGCACTCCTATAACTGTATACACCATTCATTTTTACTGACATTATAACAATCGACGACATCACAATGGAGACCCACCCACGTCAAGAAGATTTTAAAAAAATATGTGCACACTTTTTTCATTCATTTGCAGGTGTTTGCTAGTCCGGTTTAGAATCATTTGTATTCAAGAAAATTGACCCGAACAATTAAGCAGTGCAACTCAAGCACCCAACAAGAAACATGATCTATTGCACAGTGTGATAGTATGGCCAATGGCATTATTTATTTTATGCCCATTAGTTGACTTACACCTTGTGACTAAATTGTCAATGTGCTATAGACGAGGGCTACAATGAAGAAAAAATTCCGCTAACTAGCTCTTCTGGCTACAAGTAATCACCCAAGTATTTAAAAGGACTTGGGGATGCATAAATACACGACCTGTATCGAACTGATTACTGTACCAAGTGAAAACTTTTCCACTTCATAAGGCAATGACGAGATAAAAGTCACAACATTTCATCTCTAATCAAACAACCGATTGACCATACATACACACAGGTGGGTGTTCAACAAGTCGAGGTACTAAAGCATACTCACAGTGTTTGTGTCAAAGATCAATATAATGCTTGTTATGAACTTCCATTTTCGTTCCGATTCATCAATGGTCACACAACAGTTCGTAATATTAAATGTATCATGCATGTAATGTAATGAACACGTGTAAGTGTTCCCATCTCACAAACACCATTGTGTACTTTAGATACGCCGTGTCAGAGTCATGTTATGTACGGTCGATCAAAAAAAGAATCATGTGAAATTTTTAAAGCATCTTTAATTCTTTTTTGCACCGTGTAACCTGCAGAGCTTTTGTTATTGCTTTTTTTCTGCAACACCTTAAATGAGATCTTGTTGATCCTGCATGCAGTTTATCCACGTGTGTGGGATGTTGGGTGCTGATCAAATGAAACTAATATCGCCCTTTGTAATCATCAAATCATCATACCTACCTTTTGCACACCACTACACTAGACTGCTCCGAAATGCAGATCCTTAACAGGGCCAGTTTACAACTACTTATTTAGTTCACTATACTACCATGCTATTGGCTACCAATATAATCAAGACGGCTTTGCATGAATACTTTTCATTCAATAAATGCTAATGCATACGTGGTGAAAAACCCTACAAAATAAATTCATAAAACTAATAGATAGCAGAATGACAACCATCATGGAGAATAAAATAGTATACTTGTCATTTGCCTTCATTGATTATGACTGGTGTGGTGGCGATCATATTCGAAACTACTTCAAGATAGCATCGATTTTCCACATCTCACGTGAGATTAGCTGTCATTGCTCTCATTTAAATGTTATGAGACGATAGTTAGTAATGTTTCTAGTTTGTACCAACTGATCGATGCTGCAAATTGGAACAAGAGCATTTTATAGTGGTCAGTCTTTTGACCTAAGGAGAGTACAGAAGCAGATAGATCAAATCTTTTATAATTGATTTATACTTTATGTTGGAAAGCAAAATATCAGTTAATTTTGATGACTTACAGGGACAAACACTTTGCGTGATATCGATTCCATAAGTAAAATTCACCTACTACTACTATAGTGCACTATAATGAAGTAAGTTGATTAAGGCGTGTTTGCATTTATGGCTTTTTAACGGACCTTTCTATCTGAAATACGACCGATAGGGAGCAATAAAATGGAATTTATTGATATTGCTGCAATAGTAATGAATTCAGTGAGTGAGTAGAACGCCGCTGCATGAGATCGTGGTTAGATAAATACAAAGTTTTCATAAAAAATAAGTTACTTTTTTGACAAAGCCATTTCGTTTCATGTCTACACACATAACATACGAGTTCACAAGTCGTCAGTCATCAATTGTGCAGTGATTGTTTGCTTAACTCTTTCTGTCCAAGTGTTATATGTGTTGAATGTACTTGACCTAATCATCAAGTTGAGATTTATTGTTGAGAAAAGCTGTGACGATGGAGAGGGCAGAAAAAAAACTATAAAAGAGTCAAATAACTGGTAGTAGGAATCCTAATTAAAATCTCCAAGTGAAATCATGTGGTTTTAAACTTTATTCAGTTTCAGTTGGTCAGGTTTGGTCCGTTTGTTCCAACATGTTTGTTATATTCAGATCATTGCAGAAATGTTGGTCTCAAAGTATGTTATAAGTCAATATCAGGGTGCCAGAAAATGGTCTAGGCTACGTCTAAATGTAAAATATAATAGAGAAGTAGATTAATATTAGGGAGAAACATTGTTTGCAGAAAAAAAAAATCCTTCTCAAGTACAAACGTTGTTTGATCATGAATTCTTTTAATAAACACAATTGGCTTCCGGATGACTAAATAAAGTAGAGAATAAATATTTTTTGTGCAGAAAATATCATCCAGCTGAGGATTAACTTAGGACTACAACTTGGATCTTGTTTTGCAGGATGGAAAAATTTCGAATTCCCTTACCGCTTTTTAAAGTATGGCGACACGGCTGTTTAGATGCATGCAGAAAAATACATTTTTGATTCTGTGAGACGAGAGCTATAAGCCCTATGGGGATCTGATATTTTTGGGGGATCTATCTAATTAAACATCTCAAGCTTCATTTTTTTTAGCGATTTAAGCTATAAATTATATTGCAGTCATAGACGTAGATTACAATAAATAACTCCGCCACCCAATTTCAGTACCTCATTGTTAGGTGGTGCGGTGATAAATTAATTGACAATTCAAACTGGAGAAAAAAAGTGAAACAGTCAATCACAATTTCCTTAATCGTGACTAAACGTCAATATTTTCTAGCAAGCTACAATTTTTTGTTTCTCTTTATAATCCTTAGTTTATGAGCATTAGAATAGAGGGGCTTTTAGTATTTCAAGTTCATTCGCAAGTCGTTTTCGTCATCTTTTTGTCGTGAGCATAATAAAAAGAATGCATTAAAACCATATGATTATTTTAGCTCCAATTGACTTATATTGTGTTATTTTTTCAGTCAGTTTTTTGGTCCCGTTACGCTGCAACACGATTTTTTTTCACACAAAATCTAGCAAAATGCTGAAACCTGCTGCATGACAGCAACAATAATATTGCATGCATTGAACAAGTGAATGTACTCATCTTCGGTAAAAAATGCGACAAGAAGGCCAGTTGTCTGCAATCTGTTAGTTCCCACACATTCCACAGTAACAAACTGCAGCCTACATACAGCTTGCTAGTACATGCTTAACTTATGACTTACTTTTGAACATCCTCTGCATGGGAATTTTTACAATAAAAGGAACAGAATGGTTTGCACCCTCCTTCCTTGGTTGAATGAATACACGGAATACACCAACTATTTAAATTTTTAATTGTCCATAATATGTCTGCGCCATTTCTTAAATTATTAAACATTATTCACATGACACTTTGTGTGCCCCAAAGGTAGGATTAAGGTAGAATCAAAACCAAAATGTAATGGATTTCATAAAAATTCTTATGGATTTTTTAACGCATACGGAATGTATACTGAATGAATGTGGTTAAAAAATGTGAACTTGTTTAAAAATATGGTTTCAAGAAAATTCCAGTAGCGGCATATTGACTTTTTGCTTAACTATATATATTACAACAATACTGAGCAAAAAAATCGTCTGAATTCATGAGCAACAAATTCATTACTGATAGAAACAGCCAATGTTTTTTGTCCAAACCAAGCCATAGTTGTGGACATGCAGAAGTTGGCTTTAAAAGTAAATCAGTGCGCCCCTTCGTCCTTCACTGTCCCAATATCAAGGTCTACCTTAGACGGTATTATTTCTAAACGCTTAAGTATCAATCCAATTTTTCATTCTGCTGGTTCCGTAATAGTAAACCAAACAATATGTGCTTCATGACCAACTTAAGCTTCAACATGAGACCGAAGCTAACAGCTCAAAAGGTTTAGGTATAACCACAAGAAACATTGAAAGGATTTTTTTTATTAATTCTCCATAATTGCACCACCTCACCACAATATCTTTTCATTCTCATCATGAGATGATGTAAATCGATTACATGGGTGTATAAGTTACTCGTTCTGCATCTCAATCCCATAAAATATACTGTCTGAGTTAGTGAATCAAACTGACATCGCTATTTCCTGAAAACTTTATTAAATATGCAAAAAAATTGTATCCTGTTTGACTAAGATTCTATATTATATTGCCCCTACCTTAAGAATGAACAGTATGCGTCATAACATTATCCAGCGTATTTTTCTCCGTACTCATCTCTAAGTCATCATAAATTAAATCTGTTTAGCCAGTGTACAGGCTGCCGATAAATATTGTGTTAAATTTTGCCCGCAGTCATATTTTTTGCTTGCAGAATTCATGACAGCTCGTGATTGAAACCATAATGTTTAAAAACACAGTTGTATGGTTATTTCAGCCAAGTGGTGAAATGATTCTTACTAATACTGGGAATATATTTACTGTTTCTTCGATATGAAACTGAATTACTGAGTAAACTGTCTTTTTAGTCAATTTTACTAACTATGGCTGTGTATCAACCAACTAAATTCTGAACATACGTTCCTGTAAATTGCACAGCCGCACGCAAGATTCACAGCATCCCTCTTCTGCTTTTCTTCTCCTACTTGTACATGTGATACTAAAAGACAGTTCTTGTAGTTAATGCAGGAATAAATGTGATGGTTTTGGTGTTCTAGGTAGCCACACTGACCCAGATACACGGTGAGCCATAGCTTAAAGCTAGCTGGGTAGAAGAAAAGAATGCAACTCAATGCAATTCACTTATAGCTAGTTAGTTAGTACTTACTGCATGCATGCATTGCACTTACAAACTGCTCAGCACCTATCATCAACATACGATCACCGTAAATTTTCCAAGCCATCCTTGCCATGTAACTTGAATTTTGCATTTGTAGTTGACAAATTCGCACAAAAAATTTCAATTGTTTAATTTTGCCATTCGCCAAGAAAAAAGGTTTGTGGCTTATGGCGCTGGGCAATGTATAAAATTGGCAAAAGATTTCTAGTTTGGGAGACAAATCCAAAAATGACGGTACACACAGTAGCAAGTATAGAATGGATGGGAACATGAAACGCATCAGTACAGTTAAACTACAGTGATGAATGAAATCTTGGCAAATGTCAGCATAACTACACTTAACAAGTAACAATAATAGTGGGGCAAGTACATGATGATATATGCAGTTGTGAGTTTAGTTTGAAACTATAGGACTATCCAACGAATATGGTAGAGTTAGTGATGATAGTGGCAAGTGGCAATAACAGCGGCAGCGGTAATGCACGCACATATTTGTACAGCATCAAAGACGTTACGGTGCTTGCAAGCAATCAACTTTGGTGTGGACGAAGAAGGGATGTAAACCAACCAAACGTTTTAACTAGACAAGTATTTTGTGAAACCTGTGCGACTTGAGAAAAAATGTTCTTGCAAGTAGTTTTCTTGTAAATATTATTATTCATTCCTATTCCTATCAGAATTTTCACTTAAGGGAATAAATAGTATATCTAAAAACATGCTGCAATCGACTACATACTCATAATCACACAAGATTAGAAGAAACCATGTAGTTAGTCAAAGAAAGTTCACTATGGGATAGTATAACAACTAACGTTGGTATTATTGCATGGATAAGATAAAGGATTATAAATAGTGTCACGAAAAAACGAACTTCCTCAATTAGCACTAATCAAATAGTCTAAATAATGAAATTACTCAAACACAGTGACAGTACTCAAGCTAAGCTCGTCAAAATGAATATGAAATGTAAAATTATACGTGTTTTCTTAACGGAACATGTAATGCGTTGCGATATAGTGAGAAGAAAAATGACTTGTCATAATGTACAGGCGAGTAAGTTTGTCATCGACTTTGACGTGCATATGGATATACAGCATAAATATTTATGGCAACTAACCGGCAGAATGTATTGATCCAGTCAATAGCGCTAACAATAATCCAAAAACGGTCCAGGAGAGACTGCGAACAACCTTCATTTTGGCGATAAAATGTTAAGGAAGCTCAGTTTGATGGAGTAAAATAAACTTGTATTCCCCAATTCGTAATCTCTGCATCCATTCAAATGAACCGAGAGGCTTTGACCCCTCCAAACTGAACCGAACACCGAATATATAGAGAGCACACGACTTCAAAATTTATGTAAACTGTATTGTGACTGCTAATGAAAAAAATCCCCGACTCTATTTCAGCTACACTTGCAAATTTTGCCCCCGTTATTTTCTGTTCACGCTAAATGCAAACACTTGTAATACAGAGATTGCACAATATTTTCTAGCTGTGATCAGATAAACAACAAAATGTAGGCAAGTAAGAGTTCACTTTGTATGGTCTAGTTTAGGGTTGCAGTACAAACAAATGACACAAAATTCGAAATTACAACGGGATGTTTTTAATAACACCGAAATTGAAGCAACTAAACGGTGAGCAGAGCACTGCATGAAAATTCATACAATACAAACTGTTGCACACACAATTGCTATGATGATGGACTACAGAATATAATATGGTTTGGTTAGTACCATCCACTTTGGTACCCATGCAGATGAAGACTGATGTTTGTGCTGTGTGACCATAAGCACTGTACCTGTATGCAAACTTGAAATAATCATACGAAATACCTTCTCTCTTTCATTATACTCCTTCCTACCTGTCTCCCTTCTTCTACCTTTAAATTTGTTTCTTCATACATTTTACGCCGAGATATAGCGATTGAGATTATGTTGAATATGCTAAAGCTATATGTCTGGTGAAGTGCATATGCATGCAGATAATGCATACAATATTCGTATAGACTCCGAGAGCTTGCATTGCATACATTATAAAACACAGAGCATCTAGAGTGATATCAGTAAGGTAACCAAATTTAGAATGACTTATCTTCTTCCCTTTTTCTATATACTGGAGAGCTTAGAAAATATACACAAAAAAGGTTTAAAGCTTATGGCTCTACAGCTACAATCTAACTTATGATAATGCAGCAAATCTGATTTTTTTTAAATTGTCATGTGCTCGTGAATTTTTAAAACCTTGTTCATAACGACAGAACTGACTTGATTTAATTGACGTTTCAAAACTCAATTAGACTTTTTTACATAATACAAGCGTAGGATAGCTAGATGTTACTACTACTATGGTTTTTCTATTTAAATAGTTATTATAAACGTATCCATTCGTAGTTAACCGAGAAACCAAATTACTTTTTTATCGATGCTGTAAATGCAGTTTCATCAAAATTAGACTTAACATGGACTTATTCCAAACTTTGATTTCACAGCCGCTGGGAAAGTAACAAAGCAGGAAAAGTCTCTCCTAATATCAGCAGTTTCTCCCGATATGACGCGAACTGTCTCAAGTTCCCCGAAAAAAATGCTCCCCTTCACCAGCATAACCTGCTTATGCAAAAACGACCCAAATAAATTGTGCGAACAGAAAGAGAAGCCATGGATTTAATTTTTGCTGCAAGCGACATCTATAATGCTTAAATAGTACTGTTATTGAACAGCAATCGAAATTTGTACTCAATTGATGGCTCCCTGAACAATATACACTTTATGATACAAAGAAACGTCACCGCGTTCACTAGGAAAATTTCCCATCTCTGTGTTACCAAAAGAATCAAGTATACGAAAAAAGTTTGATCTCCAGCCATTTTTTATCTGTAGACAGTTCTCTGTAGGGTCGTCAGAGTCCCTTGGAATGAAGACAGAGGAACAAGGGTTGTTGATCCCGCGTTTCGAAACTTCGTCTTAATTGGAAATCAGGGGACCTAAATTGACGTAAATTGTGCTTACTAATTCGAAAATGTCGTCGGATCATGACGAAGATTCTCCGGCCGGTAAGAATTTTATTGAAAACCTTGTTAAACGATTCAAAGAAAGTGACATTGGGTTTCTTTGTTTTAAAAGTGATTGAAATTTATTGGTTCAAGTAAGATTTGTTTGCTGAGAGTTTTCCAAATGGAATAATCTACCGGTTATAGTCTTTCAAGTATTTTGACAGGTTCTCAGTTCAGCGCTGGGAGGTTTGTTTTGAAAGTTATTATTGCCGGTATTTTAATTCTTTTATTAACGTTCATTGTGAAAGGAAAGATGGATTGAATTATTGTACTTTAATCATTGAATATTTGAATTAATAAATGGACCATTATTAAGCAGTACTGACAACACATGAGTTCGTTTCTATAATTAAAAATATATTTTGTTCTTTGAAATCGTGATGGCTTTAGAAGGTGAGGAGGAAACATATTTGGATGAATCTGGAGATGGTAACCCAAAAGTTACTGAGGAAGACTCTATCTCAGGAGATGAAGAAGCTCCAACTAAGGTAAACTTGAAATTTAGTTATTATTACAAATTGCTGTTATTTTCTTAAATTTATATCGTCTGTGGAATTTTGTAGGAAGGGGACGATGATGATTATGAAGATCCCGAAGCTGTAAAAAAGAAGAAAAAAACGAGTAAGAAGAGGAGATCCAAGAAAGAAAGTAGAAAAAAGAAAAAGAAGAAGAAAACTCCAGAAAGTGGAGAAGAGGAAGAATTTGCTGAAGAGCCTACCGGTGAAGAAGAAGCTTCTAAAGAAGAAACTGATGCTGCCTCCGCTAAACGAAGTAGCAAACGAAATAGAGCTCCTAGATCAGCTCCAGATACTCCTCAGTCTCAAACTAGCTCAGGTTGGTAGAAAATTTGAAAGTAGATATATAACAGTTGTACTTTATGAGTGCTTTCGGTAAATAACCCAACCCGTTCAGTTTATTGATGTTATTTCATCTTCTGATTTGTATTTAAAGGGGCCAGCAATTTACCATCGGTTGCTGAAGTCTGTGAAAGCTTTGGACTTCAAGATGCTCCAGTGGAGTATACAGAAGAGGACTATCAAAATCTTTCCACCTACAAGCTATTCACCCAGTATATGCGACCGATACTTCAGAAAGAAAATCCTAAGGTAGAATTTAGAACACAATTAAGTAAATCTAGGTAGTATAAATGCCTAAGATACATTGCAGTTGACTACAGCTTTAACTACCCATATTCGACTATTAGGTCCCAATGTCCAAACTTATGATGCTTGTGGCCGCAAAATGGAGAGACTTCTCGTTCGAAAATCCGAATCTTGAGGAAAGTGAAGAAGATAAATCCAAAGTTTCTTCTCCATTGCCCGCTCCACATGATGAAGACGATGACGATGATGATGGCAGGCGAAAGAGTAGTCGCAGATCCAGTAGAAAAGGAAAAGCTTCTGTTGGAAATGGGTCAACTAGTGCGGTAACAACTCCTACTCCTGCAACAGCTGGCGGAAGTGGTAGTAGCAAATCTAAGAGCAAAATCCCTCCTCTCAAAATAAAACTTGGAAAGCGAAAAAGAGGAAGTTCGGTTAGTCTCGTTACAGTATTTTTCCTTAAAATATATATCTTTGTGTATTTTTCATAATGCTTTTGATACATGGAAGCACATAATACTGATTGGAGATTTGAGATGAACTTGATTGATTGAAACTAAATGCCAAATGCTTTATAGGATGAGGAGGGATTGAGCCAAGAGGATAGCAAAGATTCCGATGCTGAGTTTGAGCAGATGCTGAAAGAAGCAGAGGATTTATCGAAAGACGAAGCTGATGCACCTACAACTCCGCAGCCTTCGACAAGTGCAGACGCTCCCAAAAAGAAAGCCAAGACAAAGATTGGCAACAAGCACAGAAAGAAGGCCAAGAAGAAACCTAAAGTTCCTGGGAAGGAAGACGAAGAAGGATATGAGGTAAAGAAAGTTTGCATGTTAAGAAAACACTTGAGAAATGAAAATAGAAAGTAACTTGTGGATGAATGACAATTTATTGTTTTTGCAACTAGCAAACCGATCATCAAGATTACTGCGAAGTGTGTCAGCAAGGAGGAGAGATTATTCTTTGCGATACATGTCCTAGGGCTTATCATTTAGTATGTCTGGAGCCAGAGTTAGAAGAAGCTCCCGAAGGAAAATGGTCTTGTCCTCACTGCGAAAGTGAAGGAGGAAAGGAAGTCGAGGAAGAAGACGAACACAATGAATTTTGTAAAAAGTGTAAAGACGGTGGCGAACTTTTGTGCTGTGACTCTTGTCCTTGGGCTTATCACACATTTTGTTTAAATCCTCCTCTGAAAGAAATCCCTGATGGAGATTGGCGTTGTCCCCGTTGTTCGGTAAGTTTGGAATTGATTTTTTTAGACTGGAAGTTGAAATCGTTTGGAAAGTTAAGTTTGTTTGTGTTGTTGTATTTACTGATGCTGAAACAGTCATATCATAGTTTTTTCATCATTTTTTGCATTGTTTGTATTATATTACAATTCTTCTTTTTCTACAGTGTGAACCGTTGCCTGGAAAAGTAGAAAAAATTGTGACTTGGCGTTGGGTAGAAACAAAAGAGCAGAGAGAAGAGTTTTGGTCCAAATCTGCTGAAGAGCGAAAACTTTTGCCCAAACCTCAGCGTGAATATTTTGTACACTGGGTTGGGTTCTCATACTGGCATTGCACATGGATTTCAGAACTTCAAATGGAGGTTTTTCATCCTAATATGCTGAGAGCATACTTCAAGAAAATGGATATGGAGGAGCCTCCTAAGTATGAAGAGGAAGAATTGGGCAGACGACGAAAGAAATTAACAGAAGCAGACCCGTTAGAAGAAAAGTTCTATAGATATGGCATTCGTCCTGAATGGCTGCAAATTCATAGAATTATTGATCATCGTCACTTGAGAGATGGCACTACAGAGTATTATGTAAAGTGGAGGGATTTACCCTATGACAAGGCGTCTTGGGAGCATGAAGAACAGGAAATTCCTGAATTCAAGAAACAAATTGAGATGTATCATGTAAGTTGTGCGGAGGACTAATACAAGACTGTTCTTTACATTGACTTGTCTGGTTGCACCATGTGTCATTCCACTTTGTTTATTATATTTATTTGCTAATTTAATAGGAACTAAGAGCTTTAGTTTGTGGAGATCCAGGATTTGCCAAGAAGAAAGAGAAAAAGGGAAAACGAGCAAAAGATTATGTTTTGTAAGTATATCATTTGAATAATATAAATGTATTCAGATCCACTTGAACCATTTGTAATTGCTTCGTGCATTGCTTTTTGCAGCAAATTCTTTACACCGCCTCCAGACAAGCCAAGTACTGATTTGAAGAAGAAGTGGGAAGAACAGCCTGAGTATATTGGTGCGGGTAGCGGGTTGTCTTTGCATGACTACCAGCTGGAGGGTCTCAACTGGTTGCGTTATTCTTGGGGTCAAGGAACTGATACTATATTAGCTGGTATGTTGAATTTAAAAGACCATGGTGAACGAGTGTTTTTTTTATTCCACCCACTCATAGCTGTATCATGTATCAGATTTCTAGTGTTCCTGAATTAAATAACCCTTAAACAATGTTTAATATTTCTGTTGCAATCTATTAGATGAGATGGGTCTGGGGAAAACATGTCAAACCATCGCCTTTTTATACTCCCTCTACAAGGAAGGTCACAGTCGGGGTCCATTTTTGGTAAATAACTTCTCTTTGTTATTCTCTTTACATTTGACTTAGTTATTTTACACCCAGCCAGACAGAAGCATAGTGATGTTTATGTTCAAATGTTTTACAGGTGAGCGCTCCATTATCAACCATCATAAATTGGGAACGTGAGTTTGAAACATGGGCTCCTGATTTCTATGTTGTAACTTACTGTGGCGACAAAGATTGTCGTATGGTCATTCGAGAAAATGAACTCTCTTTTGACGATGGGGCTGTTCGCGGAGGCGCCAAAGCGTCCCGTCTTCGTGGGGCTGTTAAGTTTCATGTACTCTTAACGTCCTATGAATTAATTTCAATTGACGCAGCCTGTCTGGGCTCTATCGACTGGTCTGTTTTAGTTGTTGACGAAGCGCATCGCTTAAAAAATAACCAATCGAAGGTAAGAATTATTTGTCTTTCCGTTTTTAATCATTAATGCCCAAGTAAATTAAACCATACTAAATTTCTATTTTGTACGGCTTTGCAGTTTTTCCGGTTTTTGAACAACTATTCTATTCAGAATAAGTTATTGTTGACTGGTACACCCCTTCAGAACAATTTGGAGGAGTTGTTTCATCTGCTAAATTTCTTGTGTCCAGCCAAGTTTAATGACTTGGCAGTTTTCCAGAATGAATTCACAGATATTAACAAAGAAGATCAAGTGAAGAAGTTGCATGAAATGCTTGGTCCACACATGCTTAGAAGATTAAAATCGGACGTGCTTAAGGTAATGACTTACTACGTTATGGTTTTCGACTTCTATAACTCTATATACTGTAAATTTTATTTCTAGTAGTTAAGCTCATGTTATGAATACTAAATACATATTGTATTTTTTCACAGAACATGCCGTCGAAATCAGAGTTTATTGTTCGAGTTGAACTTTCTCCTATGCAGAAAAAGTACTATAAGTACATTTTAACTCGAAATTTTGAAGCCCTGAACAACAGAGGTGGTGGCCATCAAGTCACCTTGTTAAATGTTATGATGGATTTGAAGAAATGCTGCAATCATCCATATTTATTTTCTACTGCTATGATGGAAGCTCCAACGTACCCGAACGGAATGTACGAGGTGAATGCTTTGGTGAAAGCAGGCGGAAAAGTAATGATTCTTCAGAAAATGCTTAAAGTTTTGAAAGAACAAGGTCATCGAGTTTTGATCTTTTCCCAAATGACCAAAATGTTGGACATCTTGGAAGACTTCTTGGAGGGAGAAGGATACAAATATGAACGTATGGATGGAAGCATCACAGGAACTTTAAGACAAGATGCTATTGATCGATTCAATGCCCCAGGAGCTCCCCAATTTGTTTTCTTGTTGTCGACAAAGTGCGTTTCTGTTTATCCTTCAATTTCACAACTAAAACTAGATGTTATATTACTCGACTTGTTTGCTTGGTAAATGACAATCTAGTAATCGTATGTGTTTTTGAATGATTGAAATAGGTCTGGAGGGCTGGGGATCAATCTGGCAACAGCTGATACAGTAATCATTTACGATTCCGATTGGAACCCTCACAATGATATTCAAGCTTTCTCTCGAGCTCATCGAATTGGCCAGTGTAACAAGGTCATGATTTATCGTTTCGTAACAAGAAATTCTGTGGAGGAGAGAGTTACGCAAGTAGCAAAAAAGAAGATGATGTTGACACATTTGGTTGTGCGTCCTGGAATGGGAAAAAATAGTAACTTCTCAAAGCAGGACTTGGATGATATTATCAAATTTGGCACAGAAGAGCTGTTCAAAGAAGAAGAAGGAAAAGGAGACGGTGATACTATTCACTGGACTGACGAGGCTATCCGAGACCTTGTTGACAGAACTAAGGAAGGAATTGAACAAAAAGAGAATTGGGCCAATGAGTACTTATCTTCATTTAAAGTTGCATCCTACTCAACAAAGGAAGGCGAAGAGGTATAAGTTCATAATAATAATTAGTTACATTAAAACTTGAAACCAACCAAATAGTTGTTTCATTTCCTAACCTCGTTTTATTTTTAATTATCATTTTTTAGGAAGAAGAAACCGAAATCATTAAGCAGGAAGCTGAAAACACGGACCCCGCTTATTGGGAAAAACTTTTACGTCATCATTATGAGCAACAGCAAGAAGATCTAGCTCGCTCATTGGGTAAAGGAAAACGAATCCGTAAGCAAGTAAACTACAACGATACGAACGATGGAAGGGATGATCCGTCTTGGCAAGATAATGTATCAGAATACAATTCTGATAATTCCGCACCATCTGATGACGATCGAGATGATGATGACTTCGACAATGACGGCAGTAAGTTGTTGTGTGAAAGATTTATTTTGCTGCTCTTTTGTTCAAGCATTTAACTCATTTTTATAAATCCAGATGAAGCCGGTAGTGCAAGACGCCGGAAACGTGACCGTAGAGAAGAAAAGGATCGGCCACTGCCACCTTTGTTGGCACGTGTTGGCGGTAATATGGAGGTAATTCGATACAACAAAATTAATGTTCATGGTATTATGGTGTAATGAAGAACGTAAGGAGTCGAAAGGCACTGTAAAAACAGACTAAACAGTGTCTTTGAAACTTTACGAATATCAAATGCAGTGTTGAATAGGACGGACTTAATTTAAGAGAAATCTGTTTGTTAAAGGAATACTGCGACATTTCAATTTTTAATGCACTCACTTTATTAATCTTCTAATTCAATTTCCTGAGTCTAAACGAAATCTTTTTTAATTTTTCAACAGGTTTTGGGATTCAACGCAAGACAAAGAAAAGCTTTCCTTAATGCTATCATGCGATATGGAATGCCACCACAGGATGCATTCAATTCACAATGGTATGTTAGTCTTGACTTCACATGTCATTTACAAATATTGATGTAATGAGTAATGATCGGAAATGCAGATAATTTATAACTCTTGTATCTTTTTCATAATTTTACAGGCTTGTCCGAGATCTCAGAGGGAAATCAGAAAAATGTTTCAAAGCGTACGTTTCTTTGTTCATGCGACATTTGTGTGAGCCAGGAGCAGACAACGCTGAAACATTTGCAGATGGAGTTCCTCGAGAAGGTTTAAGTCGTCAACATGTTCTCACCAGAATCGGTATAATGTCCCTTATACGCAAGAAAGTACAAGAATTCGAGCACATCAATGGCCTTTACAGCATGCCTGAAGTAATTGAGAGAATGCTCGCCAAACAAGCCGCTGAAGCTGCCGCGGCAGCTGCGGCTTTGACTGCCGCAAATGCAGCAGCTGCTGCTGAAAAAGCGAAGGAAGCGGCTGCCGAAGAGGGAAAGGAAACTACTGAGGAGACTCCAAAGGTTGATAAAGAAGGTACTGTTGCCGATTCTACTGACAAAGAAAAAACTGAAGGGGAAGTTTCGTCCAGTGATGATGTCAAAAAAGTCGAAAAAGTTCCTAAAGATTTGTCAAAAGAAGGAGAAGAAAAACCTGAAGAAAAGAAGGAAGAAAATGTGGACAAAGAGGAACCTATGGATTTGAAAGCAGAAAATGAAAATAAGGAGAAAGAAGCTAAATCCATGGAGGAAGTTAAAGAAGAAAAAGATGAAGAAACTATTAAAGAGGAAGTGAAGGACAAGAAAGAAGAAGTGAAAACTGAAGTAGAGGAGAAAGAGACTGAGACTAGGGAAGGAAAGAAAGATGGCGAAGCATCTGCATCTGAAAATGGCGACAAAACCGAGAAAGCAAAAGAAGAGGAACCTCCTAAGAAACGCAAATTCATGTTCAACATTGCAGATGGTGGATTTACTGAGTTGCATACTTTATGGCAGAACGAGGAGAAAGCTGCTGTTCCTGGGAGGGAGTACGAAATCTGGCATAGACGTCATGATTATTGGCTTTTGGCTGGTATTGTTAGCCACGGATATGGAAGATGGCAAGATATCCAAAACGATCCTCGTTTCGCAATTATAAATGAACCATTCAAAATGGATGTAGGCAAGGGAAACTTTTTGGAAATCAAGAATAAGTTTCTGGCCCGTCGATTCAAGGTGGGTGATTTTCAATATAGTAGGTCATTTATTATTAAGTGTTTTTTGCCTAGTTGACGGTGTTATTGATTGATGCAATTAAAAATTTATACTATAGATAAAAATAATTGTGTTTTCTAACTTGCATTCTAACATTTCTCGTGTAATCAATTTATAGCTGTTGGAACAAGCACTTGTAATTGAGGAACAATTGCGAAGGGCTGCATATTTGAACCTGGCCCAAGATTCAAATCATCCATCCATGGCTCTGAACTCGAGATTCGCGGAGGTGGAATGTCTAGCAGAGTCTCATCAACATTTGTCTAAAGAGAGTCTTGCCGGAAATAAGCCTGCCAATGCGGTTTTGCATAAGGTAATGGGCATAGGCAATGCGCTACCATATGATTAAATTAATAGGCCTCAAATCAGGATTAAGAATAAGAATAATTACAGTTTACTAACATGGCTTCATTTATGTTTTATAGGTTCTTAATCAACTGGAGGAACTTCTATCTGATATGAAGTCAGATGTAAGTCGACTGCCAGCTACACTGGCTAGAATTCCTCCTGTTGCCCAACGCCTACAAATGTCAGAGAGGCAAATTTTATCGCGTTTGGCTAGTACTTCTGCTTCTGGAGGCAGTTCTGGGTCCACAACTATTGCTGGTAAGCTGTGACAATAACTTGAAATGACTAGTTATAGCTTATAGGATTATACGAAGTAGTGCTAGTGCTAATTGATTGGACTATTTGTCTGAATTAAAGTTATATTATTTACGAATATTTACCTATTTTGAATCTCTATGTTTAGGAGCTATTGGTTCGCAATTCCCATCAGCCTACCAGGGAAGCAATCTTGCAGGAACCAATTTGGCACCATTTAGACCTGTATTCACACTTCCTGGTCAAGCTAATATACCTCAAGCTGCTTTTCCAGGAACGGCTCCTCCACAATAAAGTATCTCAAGCATCAACTGGTGTAAATGCGGTTTTCGTTTCCCTTGGATTTAGGTTTTATACAAAATAACTAATTAATTGGAGATGAGGTATTGTTTCTTATTCGTATTATGTATTTTATATCACCTGGAATTGAAATCATTGTCAGTCGTAGAATGTACATAGTTTTATACTTCATTTGTTTATAATTTTTTGTGGTCAGCAGGCTGCAGACAGATTTTTGTGTGAAATATCTGTCTGAGATCATCACCAACTCTAGTTTACGATGTAATTTTGCCCTAGATATATCTAAACTGTTATTTGATAATTGTGTACCGATATTACATAAGTTGTGTAAGAATTTTGCATGTTCCGGTTTACGGTATCAGGATAGGAAGTTGTGAAGTTCATTCGTTATTTTATCTGTCGTATTTTATGATTTGGTAATCTTGTTAATGTTTCAAAATTGTGGTCGTATTTTGTATGTAAAACGTTTAATTGGCTGCAATAAAATTGGTGATTTCATTTTGTGCACAAAATTATACATTGTTTAGTCAATGAAGAAGTCTCAATGGTGTTATGTACCCATCCGTTTAGAATTCCCAATTATACTTCGATTATAGAATTCGGAAGTTAATCCTGCTTCGCAAATGAATTGTCGACGAATTGAATTCAACCTTCGAATCCCTTGAATAGGCTGGTGAGTAGTCATTCATAGTCTTCAACGTGTTGTGGAAAAAATAATGCAAACTCAATGGTTTTTGGCGGAGAGAGGGTTTTTATATTATGTTATGCAGAGTTGGATTGGAAATTGGAACTCACTTGGAACTTCAACTTTCAACAATATTTCAGCAGCAGTTTTATTTTTAATCTAAATAAAATCCATTCACAGAGGATGTGCTTTCACTCCATTCATTCCCATTTGTCGGCAGTATCACATTAATCCGAAATCTTCACTGTTACATGTGTGGTTATTAATTTGAAGTTAGGGCTGCAGATTACAGAATCTCAATCTGGACAAGGGAAGGGACAAAGATAATGTGAGGCCCTTTTCGTGCTTTGGAAGGCTATTATTATAATTTTTGTATCATGTTTAAAGTTGAAGCACTTTTTTCCTTTGCTTGTAGGTATGGAAGGCGAGGTCAAGGGGGATATCGAGGAAATCGACGTGGAGGAAGGGGACGACCTTTTGGACGAGGTAGAGATGCTAGACCTGACTCTTCTAGGTCCAATGGACCTGGTGAAAAAGAAAGGGCACCGGCGCATTTAAAGGGGAAAGAAATAGGACTTTTTTATGCTAGAAAAGGCAAAGAGCGAAAGGAGAATGAAGCACAACAGGTTGGAGTTTTAAAGATTAATCTAGATCAGCCAACCAAGCCCTTGAGTTATGGTGTGACACCGCGGGCTTGTTGGCGGATTTAACATTTACCGTTACATAGTAGGTTACTGTATAATCAATTTTATTATTCATAATTATTCTCCTTTTGCAGAGAATGGAGATTAACATCAATGAGAACTTTCGCCATCGAATTGATAATTTGCTACCAAAGCTCCCAGATCCAAAACCAATTGAGGGAACTGAATGTCTTCTTAATTATTGTTCTATTAAAGGTTATGAAAATAATTTGAAAGCCAACGCGGAAGTAGCTCGTACTGGAAGTGTCCCTGGAGCATCTTCAGAATATGTAGCATCTATGATAAGGGACCCAAGTATAGATTCTCGTCTAAAACAAGACTTGGACAGGAACTCTGCAAGTTTTGTCACTTACCAAATGATGCAAAAGTTTCGAGAAAATCTTCCGGCTTTCAAATGTAGGAGTGAAATTTTGAGTCTTATTGAAAAAAATCAGGTACTGCAAAACTGAAGGGATATCTAACTTAAAATGTAGTAGTATTGTAGTATAGTAATGTACAAATTCCTTACACAGGTCGTCGTTATATCCGGTGAAACTGGATGCGGAAAAACCACTCAAGTCCCTCAATTTATTCTGGAAAGCTTTATAGAAAAAGGAGATGGTTCTTTATGTAACATTATTGTAACCCAGCCTAGACAAATAAGTGCAATTTCAGTTGCTGAACGTGTTGCGGAAGAAAGAAATGAAGTCGTGGGTCAAACTATTGGATACAGTGTAAGGTTGGATCATCGCACTCCTTCAAGACCAAGTGGAACTGTTCTATTCTGTACGACCGGCATCCTGTTTCAACGCTTAAAAAGTGACCCTTTGCTAACACGATGCAGTCATGTAATCGTGGATGAAATCCACGAACGAGACGTTCTATCAGACTTTTTAATTACAGTACTAAAAAAATTGATAGAAATTCGACCAAACCTTAAGGTAACCTCTGCAATTCGCAAATATTAGAAGATCAAAATCTAATGATTCAAATTGATTTATTCCATATCAATTTTACAGGTGATTTTGATGAGCGCAACCATAAACGCAAACATGTTCAGCCGCTACTTCAATGGGTGTCCTATGTTTAATATTGAAGGATTCACTTTCCCTGTTGACGTTTACTACTTGGAAGACGTTATTGAAAGGACAAAGTTTGAGTTTCCAGAAAAACCAAATAAAACTTCCTCATGGGCAAAGCAGCAAGAACTAGATTTTGAACATTTTATAGGACCACATGTTCGAAAGTTAAAGTCAGATCGGGATTATTCATCCCATACCATTAGGCAAATTTCTAAATCTGAATCTGAAGAACCTTGCATTGAGTTGATTCAAGCTTTGTTGGAATACATTTGTCGCACTGATTTTGATAATGGGGCGATTCTTGTTTTCGTTGATGGTTGGGATATGATATCTAAACTGTGTGATCAGTTACAAAATTGTGGAAGATTTCCATCTGGTAGATATAGCATTTTCCCACTACATTCAATGATACCCACAGCTCACCAAAGAAAAATATTTGAACGGCCACCCCCGAACGTGCGAAAAATTATTATAGCTACAAATATAGCAGAAACTAGTATAACAGTAGATGATATAGTGTTTGTCGTAGACACAGGAAAAATAAAAATGACCAACTTTGATGTTAAAAATAACATAGAAACATTAGACTCTGAATGGGTTAGTCTTGCTAACGCTAAGCAAAGGGAAGGAAGATCGGGGAGAGTTCAAAATGGTATATGTTACCATTTGTATAGCAAAGCAAGATTACTTGAACTAGAAAGTTTCAAAAAACCAGAAATTTTGCGAAAACGAATTGACGAGGTGATTCTTCAAATCAAAATGCTGAAACTCGGACATGCACATCCATTCTTGAATCGTCTCTTAGAATCTCCATCTACAAAAGCAATTGATCTGTCATTACAAAGACTAAACTCATTAGCAGCACTAGATGACGATGAAAATCTAACTCCATTAGGATTTCATCTCGCTCAGCTCCCTATGGACCCTCAAACAGGGAAAATGATACTAATGGCCGCTGTGTTCTCTTGTTGTGATCCAGTATTCTCTGTTGCAGCCGCATTATCTTACAAAGACCCTTTCCATATACCTATGGGGAAGGAGGCGTATGTAGATGAAATAAGGAAGCAGTTATCTAACAACGAAAAAAGTGACCACATGGTAAATTGGCATTTGTCGCTTCACATGCTAGATTTACGGGGCCATAAGATAATATTTGGAGTAATATACTAACTTTGCATTTAATTTACTTTTCAGGCTATTGTAAACGCAATTGAGGGCTTTGAAAACGCTTTAAAAACGAACACACATTCCAGTTACTGCTACAAAAATTTCGTATCGTATTCAACTGCTCAGAAAATTGTGAATTTCAAATCACAGTTTGCAGAATATCTTTTCGACATGAAGTTTTTACATAGCAAAAATTTTAATGACCCACGATCTAATGCAAACTCAAAAAATGTAGGTCTCATTAAAGCCATTATATGTAGTGGATTGTATCCAAATGTAGCTAAAATTGATGTCAGAAGGGGACAGTATCCAGTTGCGAAAACTTTAGAGGATGGAAGGGTGACCATTCACCCCAAATCTGTTAACTCAAACGAAAGAGAATTTGAGTACCCTTATGTTGTTTATCACAAGAAAATGAAGACTCATGCTGTCAATTTGTATGACTGTACAATGATATCTCCTTCTCCTTTAATATTCTTTGGTGGAAAGCTTGGATATCTTCCTAAACAAAAAGTGTGCGATGTAGATGGTCGTGTGCAATGTAGGTGTGAGGAGTCAGATTTTTTGATCGTTCGGGTAAATATAAGTATTTTGCTTGTAAAATTCACTGTCTAATTTTTTCATGAAAATGAAAATATTTATGTGTTTTTGTTTGGTTTGAAGGCGCTTAGGAAAAAGCTGGACAATTTTTTGCAGGAGAAAATTCAAAATCCACAACCAACATCATGGAGTGAAAATTTAACTCCCGCTTCTAATTATGAGGAACTTCTAAGGTAAGTGTTCTTGCATTTGGCTGTTATCGATAGTTAGTTGTGGGATTCTAAATAAATTGTTATTAAATCACTTATTTTAAACATGCGTTTCTTTTTCAGGGTTATAATTGAACTAATCACAGCGGAATATTACAGAGGGGGTGACAATATGCAGTAGCTGAAAACACCATATAAGTGCTTCAACATTATTTTCTGTGATATAGCGCCCTAAAGTTTTCTTTCCTCACAAAGAATTGCACCTCTTGATTCAGAAAGTAGTGCTCTGTTATGAAATCTAATTTACATATTGTGCTGTGTTAAAACAAACGCAAACAAATATTAGCTGTTCAATTTCAATAGACCGGAATTTAGATATTTTCGTTGTTACATAAACTCCGTGACGCAAACAATTTTAATCGAGAAGAAAGTTTTGTGTGCCCACACAAAATGTTAAATTCAACACGAGGTGACATAATGTATCATCAGTAATATGTGTATTTGTTATCCATAAATGAATGTTTTGTACTATTTTTTTCACAGTTTTAGCAATTTAGGTACTAATTAGAATTGTGTCCATACTATTAGAAGACCTATGGCTATTACAACAGCTCTAAAGCTCAGTTATTATGAAACTCTTATGTCAGTAATTTAATTGTATTATTACTTTGTCAACGAAAGTAAATTAAATAACTGTGAAGATCTCAGTTTTGAATCAGCCATTTAAATCGTCAACATTCAACAATGACTGATTACGAGCCAGAACAATGAAATAAATATCACCAGCTATAAAAACAAGTATATTGTGTTCATTTTGCTTTCACTTTCACATCAAATGGAATGCACGCTCATTTTCTAATACATTTGTTGATCATCAGTTTGTCTCATTCCGCAACTCATATAACGTACTCAATCCTCTGCAAAAATGCGTGGAAACTCACTGTATTTCAAAATCTATATTGTAGTCTCTTATCTATTCCTATCTGTGAATAGTCTCCAAAACGCATTTTTGAAAGTATATCAAGCCAAAACTAAAGACCCTTGGACCGTGTATTCTAAAGATTGTCCTTACGGAGCTACAGTTGATGTGGAGATTGAAAATATCGGGTGCATCTGCTTGAGCGGGCTGTTAGTAGCCAAATTTTGCAATTTTCAATGCATTTTAATTTCTTTCCTGTCTATATGCATTCATTATGTAAGTCAAGTCTTAATCGGTTCAGATGGGCCTTTTACGAAGATGCGTGCAGCTCTCCAACAATGATTACAGGGAGTTTGGAAGACACGTGTTTTACGGTTGAGTCCATGAACAAGGTAATTTCTCATTATGATATTTTATTGTATCACAATCAAACTTTTAGCTAGAAGTTGGGGTAAAAAGAGAAAATCATTTCACATGCTATTACGGTTTGAATCTCCTAAGCTTGCAAAAGCCCAATTGCTGTCTCCTCCCAGTGGAGATTTGCATAGTGGTTCTGTCGCTATTTTCAATAGTGACATGACATTAATGAAAGGACGATCAGTAGCTTGGACTTGGAACGAAGAAAATGATATGAGCAAACTGCTGCTCCCGTATGCATACACGGGTGATCTGCTAGTCACAATGCAACATGGGAACGCGCCTCAAACGGATTGTCATATAAATGGAGAATGTAACTCCACCAGTTTATCGGAGCCAAGTTTTTGTATACATCATATGGACAATACTACTACTCCTAAAAGTTGGAAAGGCTCTTCTAATGTCTTGAAACCTATTGTTTGCACCCCGTTCAGGCCTGGTGGGTATAACGTGAGATTTATTTCACACATATGCTGAATTGAATGCTTATTGATACTATTGTTTTGGAATTTTTGATGAGATATTTCCTATTTAGGATCAAAGACTTCATGTGAAGTCCTAAACAGGCAAAAGCGTAGCACAAGGAGCCAGCAGGATCGTCAATTTCAAGGCCGTGTATTCTTCCCAGCTTCAATCCAGATGGGAGCAGAACAACGGGAAGAATTGAAACCTGAAACCTTAGAGGAAAATGATGAAGACAAAAACCTGCCGGTGTCAACTGATAGTATTCATATTAATTCTCAGCTTTGGAACTATTATACAGCTCAAGCAGAGGATACTTTAGGATTAAACAAAAACGATAAAATGCAATACTCAAATCCAGCATTGAGATTCATGCAACTCTCTAAAGAGGTTATTAAAAAAGCTTGTCCAGATCATTATGTGAAAGATGATTGGTTCGATATGGCTGTTGGGGCATTTCTTGGCTTACAAACAACCAGTTTTAAGCATGATACTAGATATTCTGATTTGGCGACTACAAAAAGGATTGAAGCAGCTTTGTATCATTGTTTAGACACTATGAAAGAGTATCCTTTCGTGAATATTAAGAAAAATAGTAGCAAAGGAAAAGAATGTGGAAAAAATGTGGTGAGTAGCAAAAAATGAAATGTTTGTAATGAAAACAATATCAATAATACAGACGCGTCACTTTTGCATACTTTCAGACAATGGGAACTTACAAAGCATTTGGAAAAGAGCTCGAATTAAACTTTCAATCCAAATACTCATCTCGTTCTGCCGAACCTGTCATTGAAACAGCTTGGAAATCATTTATTCACGCACATTCTGCCTGCTTTGACTCTTTCGAAAGACACAATGATCATCATCACTTTACTGTTATGATGCTACCCCTGTTTACTAATGAGATTAGTAGTCTATGGTAATTTAGTGAATAATGATGCTGCAGTATTATTTTCGAGTAACGCTATATACTTTATACACGGATTTTTATGGAAGCTTTTTAACTGCTTTCAGGACAAACTATGATCTTACCAAAGACTCTTATGGTGGCATGCTGGGTGATGCTGTCAACCTCATGGACTCTGTAGACTACTGCAGTCTATACAGTAGACTAGATAGTGGTTATCCATGGGATCTTCCACGTCCCTTGAGCAATAAGTTGATAAGTGAGGACTCTGCTAGCAATGCTCCTGAGGCACTCGCAGGAAACACTGAGCCACCTGCGGAACCAGAAGAAATTGTCGAAGAACTTCGAAGAAAGAAACGTTCTACTGGGGCTAAAAAAGAATACCAATGCCTTCGTGACACCAGTTACGGCTTACATCATTGTTCACATGCTTAAAAATGTATATTTGATATTTTATTTTACTAATTCATCCCAAGTGTTTTACAAAGCCATCGTAGAATCGAAAAATAAGTATTTTGGATTACTTCAGCTAATCATAATATTTATTTACATATCATTCTATTGTTTTGCACAAATAAATTCTCCTATAAATTTTATTGTTCCCATTCAATCATGAATTCTATAATCTTCGTAAGTCCAGGACCTGATTCAAAATTAAATTCCCAGGCATGATGGTAGGATGAGTTATTTAGGCTGAGCCCAGGGTATATGAATAAAGAATAAAGAATAATATATTCGTATACCCTGGGCTGAGCCTACCTTGTTAGGAACTTGAGTGTTCATGGCTTCATGACATTCGTGGATGAATAAATGATTATTGTGACTATAAGGGATAGGGTACAGTGTCCAAACTCAAAAGCTTCATTCCTTATTGACTGCAATGCATTAAGCGTGTCATTTCATGTACGATTTGTGTGAAGCCAAGTTAATCTCATAATTAAACAAACTTACCAAGTGTAGTTTGATGAGGATTCCATGAAGACGACTCCTCCGAGGGATTGGATAACTCGTTAGTTAGCTCTAGCTCACACTCACGCCTACTATCGTTCAAAGCTTGAACTACAACAAATAACGAACCACACCGGCTCCCTCCAATATATTCATTGTTCGAAACACGCGAACTGTAGGTTTGGAC
>Ga0210040_10002473_pt1 | contig 26011 bp, 16 predicted proteins | sample CryGeyCG12114_NA_FD_185462 | JGI IMG/M metagenome (GOLD analysis project Ga0210040, IMG submission 185462) | Groundwater microbial communities from aquifer - Crystal Geyser CG19_WC_8/21/14_NA (SPAdes) (version 2) | ecosystem: Environmental > Aquatic > Deep subsurface > Groundwater | place: USA... | reverse complement strand
AATCGCCCATGATAATCGATCGCCCCCGTGGGCCAGTCCAGGCGATCTCCGCCGCTAAGGTTGATCCGATGAACCGCGCGCCCGCACTGCTCCAGTGCCTTTCCAAGCCGTTGGAACAATGGACCTGGCGGGCCTTGAAGGAGAAGATAAGCTCGCCGCTCGCTCACCGCCCTGATGGTCGCAGGGACGTCAACGCCTTCTTGAGACGGCCCTGGAACCGCCGCAAGGAAACCAGCGAACCCTGACCGTTCTTCAGTCCGGGTTCGGACAATCTCTGGATGACTACTTCTGCTGAGCACGGCAGACCAGTAACCGGATCGAGGTAGCGAGGATAGAGCAGCAAGGCGGCCGCCACCAGTTCGGACAATGTCCGCCGCGCAGTGCGGCGCTGCGGCACCAGTCCCCGATCGATCGTCAGCCCCCAGCCGGCGTAGAACGGAACGCCATAAGTGGTCACCGCCTTTTCCCGCAGCAGTGCCTCGAAACCGGCCAGCGAACTGTTCACATGGACTTCGTCAACCATCGCAATCAGCGAGGTGATGTTCTGGTCGCGCACGATCTCGTCGGCCAGCTTCAGCGCCTCCACGTCCGCGACCGCTCCCTTGCGGTGTCCCGCCTCGACATCGGGATGGGGTTTGTAGATAACGAAGGCGTCCGGCGCGGCGGCGCGCACCTGCTGGAGCAGGGCGAGGTTCGACAACGGACCGCCGGGGGTGGCGAGAACCGCGCGATCGTCCTCCACTTGTCCCGGGACCAGGATGTGGCGCTGCGCTCCGCGACGCTCCAGCGCCACCTCGCCCACATCATATTTGCTCAGGCCCCGGCGGACGATCTCACGGCGAAGCGCATCCGCCCGCGCGAGCAGCGCGGCATCGAACTCGCCGTGCTGCAACAGCCGCTCCAGTTCGCTCTCTTCACGAGCGTCAAAGTGCGCGCCCCGGTCCACCACAATCGACAGTGGCGGAACGCAATCAGCGCCTAGGCCGGCCGAGCGGATAAAGCCATCCTCCACATCGAGAAGTTTGACCCCCCGCTGTCGCAGTTCGTCGATGATTGCGGGCGCAACGCGTGCCAACCAGACGGCGGCCGTTGATCCACCATCCACGAGGTGCAGCGGGGGATCGAAGGCGACTGCTCCCGACCCGCCCCATAGCAATGCGTGCGTGGTCTTTCGCTTCCAGGCGGCAAACCCGAACGCCCCTGCAAGGTCGCGATTGCGATCGACCAGCTGGCGCCAGGCGGCACACACGGCAACGATGGAGGAGACGCTTGCCGGGTCCCCTGAGAACGGATCGAAGAACTTACGAGCATCAAGCAGTCGGTTCCGCATGATGTCCCGTAGTTCGCCCGTGCCAAGCGGTCGAACTTCGGAGCATCCACCGTCCTCTCCGGCACGGCCGACCGGCAGACCGAGCAGGCCTGCTATGAACCCGAGCTCGTCCGCACTGCCGCATACAACAGCTGTTGCGCCGGAGAGCAGGTGCCAGGGGTCGACCTCGCCGGTCACCACGTCTGCGGCCGTTGACGCGTGGGGGATAGCGCCATCGGACCAATAGAGAATGTCGCCGGTCAGTTGCTCGGCCAAGCGACCCGCGCCTTGATCGCCCTCCAGCCGGACCAACGTGTAAGGGCCGGCCGGCAGCGCGGGCTGGGCGCCCCAATAGGATCCACCCACCCTGCTTTGCCGGAGCTGTTCGGCGAGCTCGTCCACCTGCTCGTCACAAAGGGCGTCCGGCCCGCCCGTGCGGACAAGTGGGCCCACGGAAGCCCCCGGAAAAGGAGGTATCCTCAGGAACTCTCGATCCCCGCTCAACCGCGCGCCCGTAAGCAAGCTCCCTCGCATCCGCCCACCTCAGCCGTTGGCCGTGCCAAACGCCACGGCTCAGCCCAGTTCCGGCAAGCGGCGCAGGTAGGCGCCATAGTCGCTCTTCCGCAGGCGCTCCGCGGCTCGCTGCAACCCAGCGTCGTCGATAAAGCCCTGACGCCAAGCAATCTCCTCCGGGCAGGCGATCTTCATGCCCTGCCGACGCTCCAGCGTCGACACGAACTCGCTGGCCTCCATCAGGCTGTCGGGCGTCCCCGTATCCAACCAGGCGAAGCCCCGCCCCATAGTTTCCACCCGCAAGTTATGCCGGTCGAGATAGACCTGGTTGATGTCCGTGATCTCCAGTTCGCCACGGGCCGACGGCCGGATGTTGGCGGCAATGTCCACAACGTGCTCGTCGTAGAAGTAGAGCCCGGTCACTGCCCACTTCGACTTGGGCTGCCGGGGCTTCTCCTCGATGCTCAAGGCACGCATGCTGCTGTCGAAATCGACCACGCCGTAACGTTCCGGATTGGCGACCTGATAAGCGAACACCGTCGCTCCGGCAGCATCGGCGCGAGCGGCGGTCAACAGATCCCACAGGCCGTGGCCGTAGAAGATGTTGTCGCCGAGGATCAGGCAGGAAGGCCCAGCGCTGACGAAGTCCGCGCCTATGGTGAAAGCCTGCGCCAGACCCTTGGGCTCGGGCTGCACGGCATAGGACAAGTGCATGCCCCACTGCGATCCGTCGCCGAGCAGATGTTGGAACGACGCCGCATCCTGCGGAGTCGTGATGATCAACACCTCACGGATCTCGGCCAGCATCAGCGTCGTCAGCGGGTAATAGATCATCGGCTTGTCGTACACCGGCATCAACTGCTTGGAGACGGCGTGCGTCATTGGAAAGAGCCGCGAACCGCTTCCGCCCGCGAGTATGATCCCCTTCATCGTTCGGTACCTTCTTGATCAGTTAGATTGCACGAGCCGCTGCACGACCGCGGTCGCCGACACGCGCCAGTCAGGCATGGTGACGCCGTGCGCCGCGCTCAATCGGCGGCAGTCCAGGCGAGAGTTGACTGGGCGCTTTGCGGGAGTCGGGTAGTCGGCCGTGCCGATCCGCTCGACGCGGGCAGATGGCCCGCTTCGCTCGGCCGAGGCCGCGAACACGTGCTCGGCGAGATCGGCCCAGCTTGCATCGCCCCTGCCGGCCATGTGGAAGACCCCGCGCAGCTCTGCGGCTGGCGACGCGCGCAGATTGTCGGCGACGGTCAGGATCGCCCTTGCGACGTCGAGCGCGCTCGTCGGGTTGCCATGCTGATCGGCAACCACCGATACCGCTTCCCGGCTTTGCGCAACCCGCAACATCGTCCTCACGAAATTGGCGCCAAACGGGCTGTACACCCAGGCGGTGCGGAGAACCGCGACATCGTCATGCTCGGCCATGACGAGCTGCTCGCCCTCGAGCTTCGACAAGCCGTAGACCCCAATCGGTCCGACCGGGTCCTCCTCGACATAGGGTTCCGGCTTGGTGCCGTCGAACACATAGTCCGTGGAGAGGTGCACCAGGGGTGCACGGAGCGCCGCCGCGGCGGCGGCAACCGCGCCAGCCCCCCGCGCATTGACCGCGAATGCCTGCTTGGGCTCCGCTTCCGCCCGGTCGACCGCAGTGTAGGCGGCGGCGGCGACAATGATGTCGGGGCGGGCCACCGCGAGCGCGTGCATGATCGCCGACGGCTTGCCGGCGAGCTCCAATTCAGGCCGGCCCAGGGCGACCAGCTCGTGGCCTGACCCCTTGGCTACTTCTGCCAGCGAACGGGCAACCTGGCCCTCGCGTCCCGTAACCACCACGCGCATAGACAGTCTTCACGCCGCTTTCTTGGGTGGAACAAGCCCAAATCGCTCGCCCGCATAACCCTGACGCAGAGGCCCCCACCACCACTCGTTTGCCAGGTACCAGGCAACGGTCTTCTCGATACCGCTGTCGAAATCCTCCCGGGCCCGCCAACCGAGTTCCATCTCCAACCTCGTGGCGTCGATAGCGTACCGGGCGTCGTGACCCGGACGATCGCTGACGAACTCGATGAGCTCACGGCGGGGACGCTCCGCCGGCGCCAGTTCGTCCAGCACCGAGCAGATCCGCTCCACCACGTCTATATTCCGACGCTCGTTGCGCCCGCCGACATTGTAGGTTTCGCCCAGCCGGCCACGCTCCGCGATCAGGTCCAGCGCACGGGCATGGTCATCCACGAACAGCCAGTCGCGGACATTCTCACCCTTGCCGTAGACTGGCAATCTCTGCCCTGACAAGGCGTTCAGGATCGTCAGCGGGATCAGCTTCTCGGGGAAATGGTACGGCCCGTAATTGTTGGAACAGTTGGAAACCACGACCGGAAAGCCGTAGGTCCGGTACCAGGCCTTCGCCAAGTGATCCGAAGCCGCCTTCGTTGCCGAGTAGGGCGAACTGGGATCATAAGGCGTGTCCTCCCGGAACAGGCCCTCCTCACCCAGGGACCCAAACACCTCGTCGGTGGAAACATGGAGGAAGCGGAAGGCCTCCCTGGCCGCGGCATCCAGCGACGACCAGTAGGCCCGCGCCGTTTCCAACATGGTGAAAGTGCCGACCACGTTGGTTTGCACGAAGTCGGCCGCGCCGGTGATCGACCGGTCGACGTGGCTCTCCGCCGCCAGGTGCATGATCCGATCCGGCCGGAACTCGCCGATCGCCTGCTCCATGGCGGCCCGATCGCAGATGTTAGCCTGCAGGAAGCGATGTTTGCCGCGTTCCTCGACTGCCCGCAGGGAAGCGAGGTTGCCCGCATAGGTGAGTGCATCGACAGTCAGGACCTCATAGCCCTGCTCCAAAACGAGAAACCTGACCAGCGACGAGCCGATGAAGCCGGCTCCGCCAGTGACGAGTACGCGCATCACGATCCTTCCGTCTCGAAATAGGCCGGCAACTCCGACAAGGCCGGCTGCTGGCGATCCTTGCCTGACAGCGTTGCGGGATCAGCAATCTCCGGCCAGTCGATACCGATCTCGGGATCGTCCCACGCCACCCCCTTGTCGTGCTCGCGACTGTAATAGTTCGTGACCCGGTAACTGATGACGGATTGGGACTGGAGCGTGCAGAATGCGTGCCCGAACCCCGCCGGAATCCACAGCTGGTTGCCATTCTCGGGCGTAAGGGTCACCGCCGCCCATCGACCGAAGGTGCCGGATCGTTGCCTGAGATCTACTGCAACATCGAACACCGCGCCCGACAGACACCGGACCAGCTTGCCTTGAGCCGCCGGTTGCGACTGAAAATGGATGCCTCGAATGGTTCCGGTGCGGACACTTAGCGACTGATTGTCCTGAACGAACTCGACTGGGCCGGCCCGGTCGCGGAATTCGTCCAGCCGGAACGTCTCACTGAAGTAGCCGCGATCGTCCACCATCTTGCCAGGGACAATCTCCTCTCACGTCGAATGTCCGGAATTCCATTTTGTGTAGCGCCCGTTAGTCCATCGTAGTGTTGCCGAGCCAAGCCGCTTTAACCAACTGTGACGGCTGTTCAAGCGCACGCGGCCGCTCGGCCGGCCACGCCTTCGCGCCGTCCTTTACCGCCCTTCCAGCCAATGCTCCACCAGGGTGAAGTGATCGGCCCATTGCGGCGCCCGATAGCCCTCGATGGCTGCCAATTGCCGCTGGCGCTCGGGTCCATCGGTGGCGAAGGCCTGGACTGTCTCCGCCCAAGCTGCGGGATTGTCCGGGCTCAGGTAGGTCGGCACATTGCCCGCGATCTCGTGGTAAACGGCAAGGTCGCTGGCGATGACCGGCGTCCCGCCCTCCAGCGCCTCAATCACCGGCAAGCCAAACCCTTCAGCGAAAGAGGGCATCAGAACGGCACGCGCCCCTGCCACGAGCGCGCTCAACTCGTCGTCGGAACAGCCGCCAAGCTCCCGAACATGCCCGTGAAGCGCCCCCAGCCCGTCTAGCTGCGCAAATACCCCTTCCGCCTGCCAGCCGCGTCGGCCAACGATGAATAGGATCGGCACGGTACGGTCATGCGCCTGCACCAGTTGCTTCCAGACCTCCAGCAACAAGGCATGGTTCTTGCGGCCCTCGATGGTTCCAAGCGCCACGAAATGTGGCCGTTCGAAGCGAGCGGGATCCCCGGTCCAAACGACTGGATTACCGCTGATCCAGGCGGCAACGCTCGGCGGCATGGACGCACCACTTTCCTCGGCAAACCGGGCCAGTTCGTTCAGGGTAGCCTGCGAATTCCCGATCACCCCGGCAGCAGTGGCAAGGACGGTAGTCATTCGCGCGCGATGCTGGCCTTCCTCACCCCTTCGGCAGAACTGGGGATGGGTGATCGGGATGAGGTCGTGCACCAGGTAGATTGCCCGCAGGCGGCGCTCCCGGATCCATCGGCCGAGCGCCGGTTCGTTCAGGCCGGTATGTCCAACGTTGAGGTAAATGGTTTCCGCCCGGACCGCTTGCCGGTATGTTCCGGCCACCGCTCCCGCCAGTAACGCGGCCATGCGCCGTCGAACGCGCGTGCCGCCAGTCGCCAGCAGAGTAAACAGCCTTCGCGACCGACCGGTCGACAGCACCAACTGCAAACCGCGCCACTGCACCACAGCCCGAGATCGGTCGCCGAAGCGCTCGAGGTAGGCCAGGCACACACGATCGATGCCGGTCGGCAGGCCGCCGCGCCAGACCCGCCAAACCAGGCGCGACACGTCCAGCAGATACTTCCCTTCGGCCGATCCAGCCACGACAGACTACGATGTACGGCGTTGGGAAATGGAAAGCAGGTCCTCGACGATGCCGCCAAGTTCGGCCAGCGGCAGGGCATTGGGCCCATCCGACAGCGCCTGGTCGGGGTTCGGGTGGCATTCCATGAACAGCCCGTCCACCCCGACCGCCACGGCGGCCCGCGCGAGCGGATGCACGAACTCACGCTGCCCGCCCGACTTGTCGCCCATGCCGCCAGGCAACTGCACACTATGAGTGGCGTCGAACACGACCGGACAACCCGCGTCCCGCATCAGCACCAGGCTGCGCATATCGACGATCAGGTTGTTGTAGCCAAAGCTGGTGCCCCGCTCGCACAGCATGAACCCGTCCTCGGCCACCCCCGCCCGGCGAGCCGCCGAGCGCGCCTTTTCGATCATCGGCAGGACGTCCGCCGGCGCCATGAATTGCGCCTTCTTGAAGTTGACCGGCTTGCCAGACACGGCCGCCGCCTCGATCAGGTCGGTCTGACGCGCCAGGAACGCCGGGGTTTGCAATACATCCACGGCTTGCGCCGCGGCTCGCACCTGCTCGGGCGAATGCACGTCGGTAAGGACCGACAATTCAGTCTCACTCCGCACCTTCTCCAGCACGCGCAGGCCCTCGTCGGGCCCAGGTCCACGAAAGGAAAGACCCGACGTCCGGTTCGCCTTATCGAAGCTCGCCTTGAAGATAACCAAAAGCCCCAAGCGATCCGCAAGGCGGCGCAGCTCTTCGGCGACCTGAAGGCACAGGGATTCGCTTTCGACCACACACGGGCCAGCGATCAGGAACAGCGGATGATCAAGCCCAACCGCGCGGCCGAGCAGCGAAGAAGCGTGCGTCATCGTTTCCTCACTGCACCGTCGTGCGAACCGTGGCAATCGGCACGAAAAGCTGGCTCAGCAGTGACACGAACTTGCTTAACTGGTTCGATCGCGCGTTCCCGATGAACAGCACGTCGCGGTCGTGCATCATAAACCGCTGCGACAGGAGATAGGCGCCGGGCTGGTTCATGTTGACACTGTAAACGGTAGGCTGCTCCTGACCCTCCGCACCCTTCTTCACCCGAAACACGAACACCGATGCGGCATCCCCCCGATCGGGATTGGCGCCGCCCGCGAGTGCAACCGCCTCGGTCAACGTCAGATTGGAACGGGAAAAGGTGATCTCCTCGCTCCTGCTTGCCGCGCCGAGCACCGAAAAGGTCTGCGGACGGCTGACCACGGTGACCCGGTCGCCGGGCGCGACGCGCACGTCCTCCGCCGGCGCATCGAGGAGATCGCTGAGCCGCATCTCGAACGTGCCGCCGTTGCGCTCCACACGAGCCACCGCATCCTTGGCGGCGCCGCGATAACCACCGCTGAGCGCGATCGCGTCGGCCAGGGTCTCGCGGTTGGTCGAGAGGACCAGCCGCCCGGGCCTCGTGACCTCGCCGCCCACGATTACACTGTTCGACTGGCTGTCCTGGACCGTCACGATCACCTGCGGGCTCTGCGACTTGCCGCGCAGACCATTCTGGACGGCCGTTTGGAGCTGAGCGATGGTCCGTCCCGCGGCGCGCACCTGGCCAACGAACGGCATCTTGATGAAGCCGTTATCGTCGATCCGCACAGTCGGCAGGCGCGCGGCGGTGGAGCCCGGCGCCAGCGCTGCGCCAGTGGCGCCGTTCGCGCCCACGTCGCCAGCCGCGGAAATGCCGTTGAACAGGGTCACTCCGGCCTCGAAGACGGTGATATTGATGAGGTCGCCGATGCCGAGCAGGTCGGTCGAGCGCCGGTCGACCTCCAGCAGGGTTGGCACGGCCCGGGTCATCGGCGGAGGCAATGCCGCGACGCTGGTGACATTCACGAGAGTATAAGGGAAGGTCGGATTGGCGCTGGCGGCGGCCCTGCGGACGGCCGTACCGGTTGGGCCGCTATTGGGAAGGGTCGCGCAACCACCGATCAGCAAACAAGCGACCAGACTGGCAGCCCGGGTCCGGCGGCGACGGGCCAAGTTGGGAAGGAGCATAAGTATGATGTACCTACCGAAAGGCGGTCGAGTAGCGCCACGCCCTAACCGCCGGGCAGAACGGAGGCAAGGTGGAACCCTCTTGCCGCGCGCTGTCCGAGCGGCGAGAAAACCGGAGTCTCCGTCCGAATCGCTGAACGATTCCAAGAAAGCATGTGCCACTTGCGCGATTTCTGGTCCCTCAGCCTGGAACTCTTGCCCTATCGCCCGCTCCGGACGCTGCAAGCATCATACTGGTGGCTGACGCGACGGCGGGTCCGCGCGGGCAACGTCCTGCGCGACGCCGCCGCGGGAACGCCGCTGCCCTACCGGCGCTGGCTCAAGGCACGTGAAGGCGACCTGCCCACTTTAACGGCGCAGATTGCCGCGCTCGACCGCACTGCCAGTTTCACCGTGCTGATCCACGGCGACGACGACAGCCCGCCCGACCATTGGCGCTCCGCACGCAGGTCCGTCCAGGCTCAGGCTTACCCGCACTCGGTCGCCCGCGAGTGCACGAGCGATGCCCTGGCCTTGACCCTGCGCGATCTTACCACGGACTATGTCTTCCTGCTCCGAGCCGGGGACCGGCTGTCGCCCACCGCCCTGCCTCGCATGGCGCTCAGTGTGTCGCAGCGGCCGGCCGCGATCGTCTTTGCTGACGAAGACCGGCCAGCCCGGCACGGGCGGACTATGCCCTGGTTCAAGCCTGCTTGGAACAAGGAGATGTTCCTGGCGCTCGACTTCTTGTCCGGCGCCGTTGCGTTGCGCCGCGACATCGCCGCCGCGGTCGCGGCCGACCTGGGGGGCGATCACCCTGCGCCGGCCGACGCGCTTCTGCTGCGCGCAGCAGACTTCGCGGGTGAGGACGTGACCCACCTGCCCCACGTCCTGGTGCACCGGGGATCGGTGGACCCGGCGCCCGGCCAGCGTTTGTCGGAGGTCGCCCGGTTCCTCGGCTCGTCGGCAACCTGCCTCGACGGTCCGTTCGGGACGGTGCGCGTGCAATGGCCGCTGCCCGAACCGCGGCCACTGGTCAGTATCGTCATACCCACTCGGGACCAGGTGGAGTTGCTGCGGACCTGCCTAACGAGCATCTTCTCCGCCACCAGCTACGATCCGTTCGAGATCGTCATTGTCGACAATGGAAGCTGCGCGGACGCGACCCTTGCCTACTTCGCGGATTTAGCCGAGCGACCGGACGTGCGCATCGTGCGATCCGATGCGCCGTTCAACTTCTCCGCCCTCAGCAACCTTGGCGCGCGCGCCGGCTGCGGCGAATATGTCTTGTTCCTTAACAACGATACGGAGGTGATCGGCCGGGACTGGCTGGCGGAGATGATGCGCTATGCGGTCCGGCCGGAGGTCGGCGCGGTCGGCGCCAAGCTGCTCTACAGCGACCGGTCGATCCAGCATGCTGGCGTGGTGGTCGGCATGGGTGATGCCGCAGGCCACCCCCACCGCTTTCTTGCCGACGCCGATCCCGGCTATTTCCGCCAGCCGCATGTCGCGCAGTTCATGAGCGCCGTGACTGCTGCCTGCCTGCTGGTCAGCCGGCGCAAGTTCGAGGCGGTCGGCGGCTTTGACGAGCAGGTCTTTGCCGTCGCCTACAACGACGTCGATCTCTGCCTGCGCCTGCAGCAGGCGGGCTGGCGCAACGTCTACACGCCGCACGCGCTGCTTTTCCACCACGAGTCCAAGTCGCGCGGCAGCGACCTCTCGCCGGCGAACCGTGAGCGCTACATGCGCGAACTGAGCGCACTCCAGGGCCGCTGGGCAACCAGAACCTGCCGCGATCCGCTACACAGCCCCAACCTCCATCGCTATAGCGAGACCTACCTTCCATCGACCGGGATCGGCGACAGTGAGTAGACCCATGGTGTTGAGCGGCATTCCGGTCGTTGAGTCGCCCCTTTACGTTGGGATGGTGGCGGACCTGGAGCTTGACCCAATGCAGCAGCGGATCGCCGACGACCTGCATGAGCGTGGTTTTGCCGTGATCGACTTTCCTGATGCCGATATCCTGGCGCGGGTCGAGCGGATCAAGCGCCGGCTTGCCTCGCGGTTCGGGCTTGATCCCGATCAGCCGAGCCGGCGGGTTTGCGAGGCCAGCACCCGGCGTGTGCAGGACGCCTGGCTGGAGGATGAAGACGTTCGTGCGATTGCCGCCAATCCGCAGATCCTGGCGCTGCTCGGCAAGCTCTACGGCCGGCGCGCCATTCCCTTTCAGACGCTGAATTTCCCGGTCGGCACCGAACAGAAACTGCACAGCGATGCCAATCATTTCTCCAGCCTGCCCGAGCGCTTCATGTGCGGGGTGTGGCTAGCGATGGAAGACGTTCATCCTGACGCCGGGCCGCTGACCTATGCCCCGGGCTCGCACCAGTGGCCGATCATTACCAACCTGATGATCGGGCGACGGGGCCGGGGCGGGCAGACCCACTCCGCACAGGCGCCGTTCGAGGAAGCTTGGGACGCGCTGCTCGAAACGCACCAGGTCGGCCAGGAAGTGCTGCTGGCGAAGAAGGGCCAGGCGCTGATCTGGGCGGCCAACCTGCTCCACGGCGGGAGCTATCAGAAAGACAAGTCGCTGACCCGCTGGTCGCAGGTCACTCATTATTATTTCGAGAACTGCATCTACTACACGCCGGCCTTCTCCGACGAGGCAGTGGGCAATCTGGCGCTCCGCTCGATCACCGACGTGGCGACGGGGAAGAAAATGCCCAACCTCTATCTAGGCCAGCCGCTCGATCAGCACCGTGGTGAGCCGGCTGCGGGAGGCGAGCCGCCTCCGCGACGCCGCTGGTGGCGCCGGCCGCGGTGGCCGAGCGCGGTGGAGAGCGCGCAGCTGCCGTCCGATTTCGACGCCGCCACCTATCTTCAGCTCAATCCCGACGTCGCTGCCTCGGGCATCGATGCGGGGCTGCATTATGTCTGCCACGGTCGCGACGAGGGTCGCGCCTACCGTCGAGATTAAGTGGGCAGGCGGGCGCCGGCGGCAGATCAGCGGCGCGGCCCGGAATCCACGAAGCTCAAGTAATCAAGTTTGAGGCGCGTAAAGGCTTTGGCAGCCTGCGATCACTTCATTAAAGCGCGCGGCGGGCGTTGATGACGGTCGGAAATGTCGTTTGTTCCGCTTGGGAGAAACGGCTGCACCTTCTCGGCGGCTGAGCCTGACCGACATCGGAGCGATTCTTGCTGTGCTGGAGCAATCCTGCCAGCGACACTGGGTAATCACAAAGGTTTGGACATGGATCGCGTTACATCAATCGGCGACTTTTATTCTTATACAGCCGACTTCCAGTATGTTTCATTCGATCTGTTCGATACGCTTCTGAGGCGTCGCTTCCTCCGTGCGAATGAAGTGCACGATACGGTCAGTGTCTATGCGCATAAGTTGATCGGCAAGAGGGCCTCGCACGTTGCGGCGGAGCTGACCTCCCTGCGCTGGGCGGCCGGATCTGCGCTGAAGGCGCGGACGGACGTGGAGATTCAGGAGCCCACCGCCGCGATGGTGTGGGACCGCCTGCTGTCGTTCGATCATGGGCTGACCGACGAGGTCCGGCGTAGCAAGCTTGCCAGGCAGATCGTGGATTTCGAGCACGAACTTGAACTGCGCAACCTCGCTCTGGTGGATGGAGCGCTGGATTTGCTGACGCGGCTCAAGGCCGAGAACAAGATCTTGATCGCGATCTCTGACATGTACTTCGGCGGCGAGGTCATCGAGGGCATCCTGGACAAGCTCGGCATTCTTCAATTCTTCGATCATGTCTATGTGTCAGCTGAAAGCAATCTGACGAAGCAGAGCGGCGATCTGTTCAGGCGTGTCCTGAAGGACCTCGACATCCAACCGCATCTATTGCGGCATGTCGGCGACAATCATCACTCCGACGTCCTCATGGCGACTGAAGTAGGCATTCCATGCGTCCTGTGCGAGCAGGAGCAGCTTCTTCAGCTTGAACGACCCGATTACGGCAAGCGTGAGCGGGTCGAAGAAGACGTCGCGGACCTGGTAAAGGCGCACCTGTTCTCCGTTCTGCTCGACGCGCAGGAGCTTGCGGCGACCCACATCTACTTCATGGGCCGCGATGGCTGCACGATCAGCGAGTTTCTGACAAACTGGCAGTCGAAACTCGGCAATCGCTTCCTACCGATCTCGGGCTACAGCGACATTTTTCTCAATCGCGTCATCACCTCCTGGGCGAACGTCGATTTCACCAATGCGAACTGGCTGGAACAGGCGGTCGGGATCGCCTTCTGGCTGAAGGAAGGCAAGGCAATGCCGGCCGACCTGGCGGCGCTGCTCGGTTGTTCCTTTGTGCCGGCAACTCTTGGAACTCGCCTGCTGGTCTCCGAGCACGATACGGGTCTAGCCGTGAGAGCCTTCCGCGAGGCTGGCCTCGAACCGCAGGTCAAGGCCGCGATCAGGGCGAACTGCCACAAGGTCGAGCGGTACCTGGAAGGACAAGGTTTCTTCGAACACAAGGCCGTGATGGTCTCGGATGTCGGCTACTCCGGGTCTGTGCTGAGAGCCTTGAACAGGCTTCTGCTGAACCGCTCACCGGACGCTTGTGCCCGGCAGGTTCCCCCACTGGCCAAGCTTCATCTGATTGCGACTTACAGCAATTACGAAGTCAACCGGATACATGCGCTGCCCACGGTCCAATTCAGCGATCGCGCCGTTCTGCCCTTCGAGAGCCTTCCGGAAGGGTTGAGGGAGACGTTCGCGTGGCTCGAATATTTCTTCAAGCATCCGACGTTGCGGCCGGTTCTCGAGCTTGTGGAACAGGATGGCAGGATCGTCCCGTCCCTCAAGGAGGATGATCAGCCCGCCCAGCCGATTCCCAGCCAGCGGCTTCAGCATTTCGCCGTCGACAAGGATGAAGACATCGTGTTGCTGTGGATGGCCGCTGTCGGCGAATTCTCACCTCTGGCGGAAGGCGTTCTGAGGCGTTTCGCGAAACCCGACGCGGCGACCGTCGCCCAGATGCGGGACGAGATCTTCGAACTGGATCCCCTCAAGGGGACGCGCCGTTCGGTCGTCCTGGAAATCCAAGGGGCTGACGCTAAGCTCGTCGCCCGGGCGGCGATTGCAGGTGATTATTGGGTGCCTGGGTCGATCGCGGCGAGCGCTGAGGCTGGCACGAGTGCGACCTTCTCGGACCATGCGGATGCGACCTCGTCGCCCGTGCAGCTTGGACGCTGGTTCAATCGCCCGTTGAAACGCTTGAAGGAGAAGACGTCCAGAATCCGGGGCTTTGATTCCCAGTTCTACCGCAACTTCTACCCTGACCTTCGCCAATTCAAAACCAATGATGAACTGCTGCTTCATTATGTGAACCACGGCCGGAGCGAAGGACGGCTCAGCTCGCTCGCCGCCTTGCGAGCGCAGCTTCGGGCCGAGTTCGGGATCATCCCCGATGATTTCAGTGCTGACGCCTATCTGCTCTACAACCCAGAGTTGAGTGCTTCCCTCGACAGCCCGGAACGGGTTCTGGACCATTTCATGAGAATTGGCCGCCGTGAAGGCCGGCGTTACTCGCCTGAGTTGAAGCAGTTGATCGATGAGTTTGAGGAGCTGCGTTGCCGCGGCGTCCTCAAGTTGATGGCCCGGGAAAGCAGGCGTCTGACCGCCGGTGAGAGCAGCTTTTCCTTGTTTCTTGGTCGGCACGGGCTGGAGTCCGGCCCCTGGCTTGACCAGGTGGAGGTGGCCGAATTCCGCGCCTTGCACGGTGCCTGGTGTGGCCCTGTCACTACCCGAGCCGAGTGCATCGTCTCGCTTTGCGAGAGCGGCTTGGGCAAGGCTGCTTCCCTTTCGCTGGCAGAGCAGTTCGACCCGGACTTCTACCGACGCCAGATCGGTGCAGACGATCGAGCCTCGATTAAGGACGTTTACCGGCATTACCTCAATGTCGGTTCCAAGCGCGGCCTCCCGCCCTCGGAGATGACGAAACTTCTCCGCATCTGGGGCCATGGCGAGTTTCCCAGCTGCTTCGACTGGCAAGGGTATCGTGCCTCCGCCGGACTTGCCGATGCAGACCGGAGCGATGTGCTGAAGGCGTTCGCCGACGACCTGGAGATCGATCCCCTACCGTTCATCGCGGAGGGTGACTCCGCGCAATTCCTCACCTGGCTGGCGAACCGGAGCTGGAGCCAGCATGCCAATTTCGACGGGGCTCGCAGGCTGTTCAAGGCAGCCCTTGACTGCGGCGGCGCCCAAGGCGTGCTGGAGCATCTCTCCGGCGACATGGAGCTTGCGGCCGGGCGATCCGGGGCAGCGCTCGAGCACTACCGGGCAAGTGGCAAGGCCGCGTCTCCGAACCGCTGGAGCTTCACTCAAGCTGCCACGATTCTGCTGGATCGAGGGGATTACAAGAGCGCTCTGTCGCTCCTTGAGGACGGACGGTCGATCTGGCAGGAGAACGTACCATGGCGCAGGGTCTACGAACGCGCCATGTACGACTGGTCCGTCGCCTATGTCATGCAGCGCGCAACCGGCTCCGGCTCGTTGGCCGAACCGGATGCCTTTGTCCGCGAGATCAAGCGCCGAATTCCGTCGCAGGTCGCCTTTTCCGACGCCCGCGATGGCCTCCTGATCCTGACCGCACGGCCCATTTCGCAAGTGTCGCGCAACAACCTGCGCCCGGCGAACATCACCGTGCTGGGCCGCGAGTCCATCGAAAAAGGCGAGCACCTTGCCGCGATGCTGCGGCACGAAACCGTGATCTTCCACGACCTGCCTTTCACCTATCAAGTCATGCAGGCGGTTCTGACTGCACAAAGCATGGGTAAGCATGCCATCGCGTGGCTCGGCGACCTCGTGCCCTGGAACGGGTGGGCGCTCGACGAATGTTCCTGGGACGATACGGGTCGAAGCCGGTCGCCCGTGACCCGGGACAACCTGCATTCCGAATACGACCTGGTTGCCCGTTATTGTCGGGTTGCCGTATGCACAATTCCGGGGGCTGTCGAAGCCCTGAGGGACATCACACCCGACACGGAGTGGCACGAGGTCTCTCATCAGCCAGCAGGCCTTCGTCGAGTGCTCGACGGAAATCGCGTGGCGCTAATCCTGCTTGCTGGCACGAACGTCCGGCTTGAGGATTTGGATCGGCGAGCTCAGGATTTGTTGCAGTGCGTCCGGGATGATCCCCGGCTGCACCTCATCGTCAGTGCGGAACTGGCCTCCGCAAGGCCGTTTCGCGACATGGTGGGGCGTTGGTCCATCCTCGACCCAGCCTGTTCACTTTCCGATCTCGCAAGCCTGGTGGCGACTTGCGACCTGCTCATCGAGTTCGTCAGCGATGGTCGTTCACGATCCTTCGCCATGCGGGATTGCGCGAACAGCAGCGGCGTACCCGCTATCGTGCTGCCGATGGACCCGCGCCAGGACAGCATGGCGCATCACAAAAGGCCGACCACAAGCGCGATCAAGGTTGCGAATCTGCGCGAGGCGGTCAAGTCTAGGTTGGACGCGGGCCTGCAGTCGGCGGGTTCCAAGGCCGATGAGTCGCGGCTTCCGCAACTGCCTGGACGCATCCCGCGCTCAGGGAAGAAGAGGGTCCTGCTCGTCAACGCATGGGCGCCACCGCAGGTCATTGGGGGCGCCTCGCGTGTCCTGAAGGACAACCTCGACTACTTTCTCGACCACCATGGCAACGAGTTCGAGATCGCTGTCCTCGCTGGCGACGACTACCTCGATGGCTCCGGCAACTACAGTGTCGACACGTACCGGGGCGTGCCCGTCTTCAGGCTGGCACTCCCGCCGGGTGAGAACGTCTTCTGGCAAGCGGAGTCCGCGCTGGCGAGCGCATCCACGGGGGCTCTTCTGGACAGCTTCGAACCGGACTTGGTGCACATCCACTGCCTGCAACGGCTTACCGGCTCGGTCGCGCAAGCGTGCCGCAACCGCAGTGTTCCGTACATCGTGACCCTGCACGACGCATGGTGGCTGTCGGACTACCCCTTCCTGGCGAATTCAGATGGTCTGGCGGCGCCCGCCCATGCCGATTACTCCATGCAGCAGCGCAAGCCATCCTGCGGCATCACGGCCTCGACCCTGCGGGCGGAGCGACTGCGCCGGCTTTTGCTGCATGCGCGACGCCGGTTGGCGGTCTCCAAGAGCTTCGCGGACCTCTATGGCTCCGTCGGCATTCCGTGCGATGTGGTCGAGAACGGGAATTCAAAGATCGCCGCCAGGCCGCGGCTGGCGGACGATGGGCCGGTTCAGCTCTGTCACCTTGGTGGCCGGGAACGTCACAAGGGTGCATTCCTTGTGGAAGCGGCTTTGAAAAAGAACCGCTTCAACAGGATCGAGTTCACGATGGTCGACCTCACGCAGGATCGGAGTGTAACCTCACGAACCACTTGGGGAAGCACGCCGGTTAACGTGATCGGCAAGCTGGACACCGCGGAACTCAGTGATCTCTATTCGCGCATGCACGTGCTAGTGGCGCCATCCACCTGCCATGAAAGTTTCGGCCTCGTCGTGCATGAGGCACTGGCCCACGGCTTGTGGGTCATCGCGAGCGATCGAGGCGCCCTTTCCGAGCCGATCCAGGAGGGGGTGAATGGCTATGTCGTGGACGTTTCCGATGCCGAGGATCTCACCCGCGTCCTGGGGACGATCGATGCGAGCCCCGAATCCCATAAGGCGGTGACCCTGACCGATCGGAACCACCGCGACGTGGATGATCAATCGCGCGACCTAGTGAGGATCTATCGGGAGCTTCTGGGCAGCGGCTGACCGCGCCAGACCGCCTGTGCTGCAAACGTTGCTGAGATTGGAGCGGGATTAGCTGAGCTATAGGCTAGGGGCGGTTCGAACCTCTTGGCGAGGCGCTCATCACCCTCTGACCCACTTAGGTGGGCACTCCGGCGAGCCGGAGACGGGGCTCGAACCACAAGCCCGAGCCGCGAAGAGGCTAGGGCTCGATGAGCAGATTGACGTGGTGGGTGATACCGCCTGTCCAGGGGACGACCCGATTGAGGCGATCGTCCAAGACCATGATCCTGTAGTCTTCGAAATGACCAATCACCTGCTCGGCCGTATCAGGCACAACCTCGATGATGAAAGTCGTAGCGCGCTGCGCGATCAGGCCCTTGGCACCCTCCATCACATCGATCTCGGCGCCTTCGACGTCGATCTTGATGAGGTCCGGGCTAAGTCCGCTCGCCGCGATATATTCGTCCAGCGTGGTGCGCTCGCAAAGCTCCCGGAAATGCACGTGGAAGTGGCTGATCCCTTCCACGTAGCTCGCCCCGGAACTGATGCGAGTGGCATTCTCGAAATGCATGAAGTTGACAGTGCCACCCTGATTGGAGAGCGCCGTTTTCTCGACCTTGACCTGATCGATGACGCCATTGGCGTTGAGGTTCTCATAGACCCTCGAACACGCGCGGAACGTCGGCTCAAACGCCACAGTCTGGCGGGGCTGATCATCCGCGAAGCAGCTGAGAAGCGAGAAGATACCAGTATTCGCCCCCACATCGAACACAACCTTGGCTGTTTTCAGCTGACGCACCCACTCGCGGATGGTTGTGCGTTCGTAACCGTTGCGGCCGTACCAGAGATAGAATTCCGCAATCACGTCGTCGTTGTTGGTAAGCATGTAGAACGGACGCGCGTCATCGTTCTGAATCTCAACAAAGCCGTGGTGAGGCCGCTCGGTCCGCGCGTTGAAAAAGTCCATGTCATAGACGTCGGGCGCAGAAGTTGCCTTGAGCCGGCGGAAATTCGCGATCTTTTCCTCGAAAGCCGAGTCGATCGCACCCAGAGGTTGAAGCAGGTTCATGGTCGTCCATTGTAATCGGTCGTCGGAGGCCAGCGAATAGCCATAGCTTTCCAGATTGTCACCGGAATTGCGAAGCCTTGAGTGAGTTGAGCCCCAATGGCGTGTTGGCATCGATGATGCCGGGCTTTCGGCAGTCCGGCTTTGCTATCTCAGTGGCAGAGCCGGCGATCGGACCCGCTCCCCGGCAAGAAGCGATCGATAGATCGTCAGGTAGTCGGCCGCCACATCGTCGAGGCTTCTCAGCTCCCCGCACATGGGTGGAGCAGCACGGAAACGGTCAGGGTTTGCATCGATGAGATCAAGAACTTTCGTATAGTCTTCGGGCCTCGCAGGATCGACGATGAAACCATCGACGCCATCCGTGACATCCTCGCCCATTCCACCCCGACTGCTCGCAATGACCCAACGCCCAAGACGCCGCGCTTCACGCGCGACCAGGCCAAAACTCTCGATGCAGACGGACACGGCGAGGACGACGTGTAACCGGCTGTAAAGCGTCCCGGCATTCTCGAAGCTGGTCTTCCCGCGAACCTCGATCTTGTTCTCGCCCCAGAGCTCATGACGGAGTGCATCCTCGGCCAACACATGGTCGACGACAAGGAACCTGAGGTTCGGATAGTGGCGGCGCCGAAGTATTTCTCGCAACAGGTCGCCGCCCTTCGCCATGCCCAAACCACCTAGGAGTCCGAGCCAGACTGGTCCCTGATCAGGCGGTGAGTTCACCTCCTCCAACGCCACGGAGCCGTTCGGCACCGTTACCACGTTCTGTACGCCCCGCCCTTCGTAAAGGCGCGCCTGTGCGTTGGACACGGCGATGGTTGCTGCGCCCCTGTTCAGCGCGTTGCGAAGGGTATCCAGCCGACCAGCGTCGCCCCAATCCCCCGTTTCGGACACTGGGACGCCATTACCATCGACAAGGAATTGCTGATCGGAAACCCACCACCCGTCGTGGACTGTCACCACATACGGAATGTTCTTGCGGTTCGCGACTTCGAGCAGGGACACCCCAAGGCGCTGGATACAGTGGAAGTGGATGAGATCCGGATCAAAACGATCAAGGAACTGGGCGAAGAAGGCGTCCGTGTCGCCGCTGCGCTCCACAGCATCGAGATCGGTAAACGGAGAAAGGGACGTGACCGCTATTCCATTCCGCTCATAACGCTCGAGCGTACCTGGTCGTCCATCATATTCGTGCCCGCAGAGCACCTCAAACGACATGGAGTTCTGGCTTAGGGCGCGAACATCGGTGACCGTTTGTTCAACAACCCGAGTCGCGCCACCCACATCGTCTGGTGGATAGAAGATATTGACCACTAAGATCGACGGCCGGTTCCCCGGAATTGACACCCCGACGTCGACCTCGCCAGGTAGCTGGACGGCAAGCCTGTGGTTTTCAAGAACAGACAGCAGGTCCGAACCACCCTTCTCAAGTCCATAATCGCGCAGGATCCTGGATCGGGCACTGGCACCAGCCTGGATGCCAAGGCTCCTGTCGCAGACAAGCTTTCGAAGGGTCGACTCCCACTGGTCGTCGTCATCGACAAGGAAGCCGTCTTGCCCATCGGAGATCACCTGTTCGTAAACGGCGCTTCGGCTTACAACGGACGGAACACCGAACATTCCGGCTTCCATCCACTTGATCTCGCTCTTGGCATCGTTGAATCGGCTTTTCTCTAGGGGAGCCAGATTGACGTCAGCCGCGGCCAGTTCCCGCCAATACTCGCTGATGCTTTGGAAAGGCAGACAGGTGATCTGCTGGCTCAGGTTCGTGAACTCCGGGCCCAATGCAAGTGCGCCGGCAACGCGGAGTTCGGTCTGCGGGTTCTCCCGCATGATCCTGGCCAAAGGCTCGGCGAGCGTGGCGAAGTTCCGGTTGTGCGAGGAGCTGCCGCTACCATAGAAGAACACGAACTTGCCGCCCTTCCGAGGAGCTCTGCTTGATTTGGATTGTTCGATATGCGCCAGATGTATCGGACTAAGAGCATTGCGACTGAGGAAACACCTCTGCGTGCGCACAATCCTGGCGACGGCTTCCTGCAGTTCTGGCGTCGATGCGATGCCGTAATCGCAAAGAGCCATTGCCTTCCGATACAAGACGCTGCCGATGACAAGGCCGGCATAATCCGCCGGACTTAACATGTCTTCCATGATTGCGCGGGGCGGAGGATAGCCGTCATCCTCGAAGATCAGGTCGTCGATATCATAGAAGGTCGGGATACCGAACTTGCGTGCCTGATCTACGAGTTCAATCAACTCAGGTGAAACTGGTACGCGGTACACAATCAAACAATCGTGACCGATCAGCGCAGTCATGAGTTGGTCTATGCGATCCTGCGGATAAAATTCCACGGGGACGTCCTGCGCGGCAAGCTGGTCGATCTTCTGCGTGATCCGATACAGCTTGCATTGTGGAAGGAGGTCGTTCCCAAGCAAGGCGACTTTGGGACGTCCAGGGCGGCCCGCTTGATCAAGCGGCGTGACTCTCGCGCTTCCAACAAGGCTCCGCGCTTGTTCGATCGCTGATGCGACGACCTGTCGCGCTGCGGCGTCGTTGCCACCGGCACTGAGAGCCAGCGCCCTGATCGTATCCGCCTGGAAGCGTTCCGAGGCCACCTGACGGCACAAGTTCAATAAGGGATAGTCGACGCCGCGAAGCCGACTGGCCAGCCGAAGATTGTCCATCGCATCATCGTAGCAACCGAGGTCACGACTTAGCTCCCCAAGCTGCGCGTAGAGCGAGTAGCTCCTGCCGCCGGCAGCGATCGCCTGGAGGTAAGCGGATCGCGCACTGGCCCCCTGACCAAGCCGGGCATGACAGTCGCCCAGCTTCCACTTCAGCACTGGATCATCGCCAGCGAGTAGTTCGGCGAGGGCGTAGCAATGCAGCGCCTTCCGGACATCCGTCTCGGTGTGGCAATCTCCCGTAATGCCGAGCAATTCCGCGGCTGGCCTGAGGATCGCGAGGATGCGCGGCTCAAAGGCGCCATGACGGATGAAGTGCGCCAGGGCGACCCAGCGGCTCGTTCCCTCCAGTCCGACTGCAAGCATGTAGAGCTGCGGGTCGAAGCCGGGCGGGAAGTCCCCAACAAACCGGCCGTAAACATCGGCGAAGAAGCGGGCAGCCAGTTCGTCGCTGCCTCGAGCAGGAGGAGCCAAACGGCCTTCCGACCTGCCGTGCGCAAGGAAATGACCAAATGGGTCGATGCCCGCCGCTTTCACGTCACCGTGGAACAGGAGGTAGTCCTGCACGGAGAACCAGGCCGCCGGATCCCGGCCTTCGTTCCAGCCTTGCTGCACATAGTGGGAGACAAGGTCCTCATCCCGGGCTCCGGCCATCAGGGGTAGTCGTGCCCGGTAGTATTGGTGCTCAAAGGATTCCCGAACCAGCTGGAACGCCGCAGATGTTGCCGCTGCGCCTCGGCGTGCTCGCAGAAGCCGGCCGAGGATCTTCATCTTGCCCAACCCGGCGATCCCGACCCGCCACTAGGGGAGCGACGAAGGTTCATAGATCATTGTAGACTTCAAGCGCCTCATCGACGTCCTTGAATGACTTCCCATAGCCGTCATGCAGGACATAGGCACTGTCGCAGTATTCGCGGATGAGCGAGTCACTATGTGACGCGAAGATCAAGGCCCGATCCTGCCGCTTGCCCAGAAGTTCCTCGCGGCACTTGCGGACGAAGTTCTGGTCGCCGACCAGGATGACCTCGTCCACCAGATAGCAGTCGAAATCGATCGCCAGCGACAGAGCGAAGCCGAGCCGCGCGCGCATGCCTGACGAATAGGTCTTCACCGGCATCCTGAGCTGCGCGCCCAATTCGCTGAAATCCTCGATGAAGCCCTTGAGGTCGGCATATTCGTGACCGTAGATGCGAGCAATAAAGCGGGCGTTGTCGTAGCCCGTGAGGCTGCCCTGAAAGCCACCACTCAGCCCTAGCGGCCACGACAGCGACATGGTCCGTCGGATCGTCCCCGTGGTCGGCAGCTCGACCCCGCCGATCAGGCGGATGAGTGTGCTCTTGCCAGCGCCGTTGCGGCCCAGCAGCCCGACTCGCTCGCCAGGACCGATAGCAAGGTCGATCTCGCGCAGGACCCTCTTGTGGCCCGAGCCTATCGGGTAGGATTTGGTGACCTGGTCGCAGAGGATCATTCGACCACCAAGTCGCGCCGCACCCGCCGGCACATCAGCAGGCCCAGCGCGCTAAGGCCGAGCGAGGCGGCGATAGGAACGGACACGTTATAGATCGCGTGCACCCCGTCCCCAAAGACACCCGCACGCATCATCTCCATGGCGTGCACAAACGGCGACCACCACAATCCCTGCTGCGCCGCAGGGGCCAGCCACGACGTCATGGTGAAGGTGCCGGAAAACGGGATCATGACGTAGGTGGTGACCGGGATCAGTTTCTCCAGAACGTCCGATTTCTCGGACAGCGGCGCCAACACCATGACCAGCGCCAAGGTGAACCAGGAATAAAGCAGCCATCCGGCCAGGAACAGGCCCATGTCCGTCGGCACCGGGAACTCGCCCAGCGCGATCAGCAACACGCCGATGAATAGGTAAGCCATCATTGTGCCGATGAACTCCACCAGAAAACGGACGAAGATGAAGTCGAGCACCTTGATATGCCGGTGGTAAAGCAGGCTGCCGTTGACGCTGAACACCCGCACCGTTCGGGTCAGCGCGTGCCGAAACAGGGTGAGCGGGATGTAGCCAGTGGCGACAAAGGCGACCACGCTGACGCCGTGCTCCTCGGGTCCCTTCATGACCCGCCACATGGCCCCAACCAGCACCGCGAATAGCAACGGCTCGGCCATGATCCAGAGAAAGCCGATGTTTTCCCGGCCGAAACGCGTCACCAGTTCGCGCAGCATCAAGGCGCTGATCACCCGACGCTGAATACGCCAGCCGGCTGCCAACCTGCTCATGCCTTATTCCTCGGGCGCGTGTTCGAGGATGCCGACGACCAGCATCCAGCCGATGAAGTAAAGGCACAAGGACGCGCCGAACACGGTGAGGACTTTGATGAAGCCGTTTGGCAGCGCCGCGTCGTCCGGCCGATTGGGCTCCACCACCCGCTCGAGATAATATTGCTGCCTCTGCAACTCGGTTCGCGCCTGCTCGAGCGAGCTGTTGGCAGCGGTCAGCATCTGGTTGGCGAACTCCTGCTCAAGGCTGAGCTTCTCGAACGTCGCCAGCTTGCTTGCGATCGCGCGCGGGGTGCCGACAGCGCGATTCTCTTGATTGGCGATGGCCTTGCCGATCGCGGCGATGCGGTCGCGTAGCGGGGGAATAGCCGGGTTGAGGGGGGCCGCCTCAACCATGACGTCAAGCTGCGCCTGCAAGGAGGCCTGCTCGGCGGTGAGGCGATTGGAGATGTCGAGGACAGATTGGGCCTGCTTCTCCGGGTCGATGACACTGGCCTGATTGCGGAACGCACTGAAGGCGATCCGCGCGCGGCGCACACGCTCCTCGGCCTGCTCGACGCGGCGCTCGGCCTCGGTGATGGCGCGGTTCTCGGCGCGCTGGTTAAGACGGTTCACCAGCACTTCGCTGAGGTCAAGCAGCCGGCTGTTGATCCGCTCGGCATCCTCTGGCCTGAACGCCTTGACTTGCAGCACCGCCAGGCTGCTCTCGTTGTCGAGATCGGCCGATACCATGGAGCGGTAATTTTTATAGAGATTCTCAAAACTATCGGTCTGCCACGGCCGCGGAAACCGGCTCAGGATGTCCGCGCCGCGCTCGCTGTACATGGCGCGCAGGTCGACCTGCTTCTGCGTATCAACCAGCGCGTTACGCGATCGCACGTACTGGATGATCTCCTTGGTCTGCTCCGTCCCGCTCGAAAAGCCCGAGGTCTGGATGATGCTTGCCAGCGACAGGCCAGGCGTGCTTTTCTGGCCCGGCGACTTGATCACGAAGCTGGACGTGCTGACGTACACCGGCGAGGCGATTAGCAGGTAATAGATCGCCGCCAGCAAGGTGGGCAGACCGACTACCATGAAGCGCCAGAACGCCTTGGAATTCTTACGGTACCACGTCTGACGGCGCGAGTGCCTGATGACTTCTCGCAGCTCTTCGTGATCAAGTGTGCTGACGTTCATGGAGTCCTCTTGCCGGAGCCCCAACAGGTCAAGGAGCTCCCATAATATCGCCTAAGAGCAATCTAACTGGCTGTTATCAGGACCAATTGAATATAGCCAGAACGGGTTTCGAACCAGGCCCGGTCATCAACCCGCCGCCCGAAGCGAAGCTCTCTTCTCACGCCAGTCGTGAAAACCCTGGTACGCCGCCGCGGCTTCCGCCGCCGCAGCAGCTTGCGAGTAGTTCACGCGGACATGCTGGAACGCCTGTTCGGCCTGCCTGTGCGCGCTGCCATAGTCGCGGTAAGCACCTCGTAAAGCCGCGAGCCATTCCGCGGTGGAGCTTGCCAGCATCGCCAGCCGGCCACCCTGCGTCGCTTCAACAAAGGGCACCGTCGGCGAGGCGATCACCGGACAGGAGGCAAGTGCCGCCTCGAAGAATTTGAGCTCGCTTTTCGCTTCGCAGAACGGATTGCCGAGCTCAAGCGGCGCCACGATCAGGTCGCAGCTCAGCTGATCGCGCAGCATGGTGTCATGCGGCATTAGGCCGACGCGGGTCACCCGTGGCAGCCGCCCCTCCCCGTCCTGCCACTGCGCAAGCTCCGGGTAAGCCGACAAATCGAACGCGCCCGCTAGGCGGAAATAGACATCGTCATGGTCGCGCAGGAACTGGGCGAGCGCCGGAGCAAATTGAGCGAGATCGGCCTGATGGGTTCTGGTACCCGAATAGTAGCCGACCGTGAACGGACGGGGGCGGGCTGGCCGGCGCAGCGACGCCTGGAACATGTCGACATTGCGGGGAGCAAGCGAGTTGCGCACGCGAAAGGCGGGTTTGCCCAGCCTCTCGATCTCGGCCGTGATCGTGGTCGTGCTTGCCGTACAGACGTCCGCCGCGAGGACGAAGTCACGATTCTCACGCAGGTGCGTGCGGAAGTGGCGTTGCTGGCCCTCGTTCATGTGGCGGAACGAGTCGACAAACGGGATCAGGGCCTCATCGAAGACCAGATCATCGATGTCATAGACGATGATCGAACCGCGCGCGCGCATCCGGTGCACGAATGCTGGAAAGAGATCCCGATAGGCGGCACGGTGGATAACGGTGACGCGCGGCGCCAGGTCCTCCGCGATGAGCGCCGGCAATTGCGCGCTGGACGCGGATCGAACCAACCAGCCCTGTTCGGCGAGCCCGTCCGCGATCCGCTGCACCCGGTAAGGAGCCGACGAACCGCCGTTGGTGCCATCGATGAACAGCGCATCAAGCAGGCCGGCAGACGTCGCTGCGGTCCGTCGCGGCCGGCTTGCCGCCACCCCAGGGCACGCAGGCGGGAGTGGACTTCGACCAAGCCTGGCCCCCAGCCAGAGGAAATGCTCCGCAGGTCCCAGTTCGGAGTCGGCGACATCGGGGTAGGCAGCAGCATACCAATCCGGATCGAAGCCGCCCGAAGCTCGCAACTGCCAGGCTTCAGCGGTCGCGACCTTAGTCATAACCGGCTTCGCTCTTGATTCCTCCGATCCGGCCTTCGTGGACACCATGTCGCATGTAATGGTGGAGCGGATCAATCCCACTGGCCGCGAC
>Ga0210040_10002471_pt1 | contig 26021 bp, 25 predicted proteins | sample CryGeyCG12114_NA_FD_185462 | JGI IMG/M metagenome (GOLD analysis project Ga0210040, IMG submission 185462) | Groundwater microbial communities from aquifer - Crystal Geyser CG19_WC_8/21/14_NA (SPAdes) (version 2) | ecosystem: Environmental > Aquatic > Deep subsurface > Groundwater | place: USA... | reverse complement strand
AATTGCTGTAAATGAAAATGGTGCAGTGAACGAGGAAGTAAAAGTTTACGATTTCTCCCTTACGAGAAATGTAGTACAAATGTTTATCGCGGTAATTTTGCTTCTCATTATAATGACAAACGTAGCTAGAAAGTACCAAAAGAATGGTAGTATGGTTGCCCCTAGTGGTTTTCAAAATGCTGTGGAACCTGTTATTACCTTTGTGAGAGATGAGGTTGGTAAACCGAACCTTGGTAATAAGTACGAGAAGTACATGCCTTACCTTTTAAGTGTTTTCTTTTTTATACTTATCAATAATCTTGTCGGACTAATTCCTGGTTCTGCTAATGTTACAGGTAATATTTCCTTCACCCTCGTATTAGCTGTTATTTCTCTTGTTGTTATAGTATTTAGTACAAACGGTCATTTTTGGGGACACATTTTCTGGCCTCCCGGAGTTCCTTTTCTTGTAAAATTTATTTTAATACCGGTTGAATTTGCTGGTGTATTTATTAAGCCTGCAGCTTTAATGATACGTCTTTTTGCAAATATGGTTGCTGGTCACATTGTCATTATTTGTTTCATCTCGTTGATTTTTATATTTGGTGCAATGAATACTGGCGCTGGTATTGGCTTTTCACCTGTGTCTCTCGCATTTACCGTGTTTATATACTTTATTGAACTCCTGGTTGCATTTATCCAGGCTTTCATATTTACAAACCTGACCGCGGTATTTATTGGGCAGGCTTTTGAAACAGGACACGCAGAACACGAACATGAGGTTCATGATCCTCATCCAACTGAGGACCACAAAGAAAAAGAATTCGCTTTATAATTTTTTATCATAACAAAAACAAACAGTATGTCTTTAATGACCATTTTACTTCAGGCTTCTAATGAGGTTGTTAACAATTCTATGGCTAACCTTGGTGGTGCCATCGGTGCAGGCCTTGCTGCGATTGGTGCTGGTTTAGGTATTGGTCAGATTGGTCGTGGTGCTGTAGAGAGCATTGCACGTCAACCTGAAGCTGCAAATGACATTCGTGCAAACATGATCCTGACTGCTGCGTTTATTGAGGGTGTATCTCTTTTCGCAGTTATCGCAGGTATCCTTGCTGTATTAAAATAGTACAGAGGCACACAACTGATTACTGCATCTAAAGCACAGGGCGGAGGATGCAGTAATTAAATGCTTACACATGTAAGGGGTTAGAGAAGAGAAATAAATAAAACGAAACTAAAAAATTTTTCCCCTTTAGGGGACTTGGAGGGGTTAAAATATGGAACTTTTAAATCCTGGGTTAGGCTTAATTTTCTGGACACTGATTGCTTTCCTGATTGTATTATTTGTTTTAAGAAAGTTTGCCTGGAAGCCTATCCTGCAATCATTAAATGAAAGAGAAGCAGGAATTGCTTCAGCTATTTCTTCAGCGGAAAAAATGAAGGTAGAGATGGCCCACATGCGAAGTGAAAACGAAGCCCTATTGACTCAGGCGCGGGAAGAACGGGTAATAATGATAAAAGAAGCGAAAGACATGAGCACTAAAATGTTGCATGATTCAAAGGAAAAAGCAAAGGTTGAATACGACCGTATTATTGCTGATGCTCAGGTAGCCATTCAGCAACAAAAAAACGCTGCACTTACAGAGGTTAAAAACCAGGTAGGTCAACTGGTAATTGAAGTTAGTGAGAAGGTACTTCGCCGTGAATTGGCGAATAAAACAGAGCAGGAAGGATATATTAAACAAATGGCTGAAATAGTAAAACTTAATTAGAAATAGTTGTAAGCTATAAGCGAAAGCTTACAGCCAATAGCGTAAAGCCTATAAAATATGCTTAATCCTCGTTTAGCCGGTAGATATGCTAAAAGTTTAATAGACATTGCTGTTGAAAGAAATGAACTGGAAGTAGTTTACAGCGACATGCAATATCTTCAGGCTCTTTGCAAAGCGAGCCGTGAATTTGTAAGTCTGTTGAAAAGTCCTGTTATTCCTAATGATAAAAAAAGCAGATCTTTAACTGCTGTTACTACCGGCAAAATAAGTGAGCTTACTGCGACTTTTAATCAATTGCTGGTTAGTAAAAACAGGGAATTTTATTTACCGGAAATTGTACATTCATTTATTGATCAGTACAATAATATCAAAGGTATACATAAGGTTAAGCTTACAACTGCCGCTGCCGTGAATGAAGAGGTGAAAACTGCCATTGTAAATAAGATAAAAGCTGAAACCTCACTTCAGAAAATTGAGCTTGAAACTGTTGTAAGAGAAGAATTAATAGGGGGCTTCGTTCTTGAGTTCAATAATAATCTTGTTAATGCGAGCATCCAGAGAGACCTGAGAGATATCAAAAATCAATTTGAGAAGAATGACTTCGTGCATCAATTGAGGTAAGTGAAGCCCTAACCCTAAAGGGAGAAAGGTAGTAACAGAATAATATACCGTTGGTAATAAAATTTTTTAAACATACCCTGTAAACAAGTCCTTTTATGGGTTGGGGGTAAAATTTATAATATGGTTGACATTAAGCCAGATGAAATTTCAGCGATTTTAAGGCAGCAGTTGAGCAATTTTAATTCGTCAGCTGACCTGGAAGAAGTTGGTACAGTGTTGCAGGTGGGTGACGGTATTGCCCGTATATATGGATTGAATAATGTAAGTAGTGGTGAACTTGTAGAATTTGAAAGCGGTGTAAAAGCCATTGCGCTTAACCTTGAAGAAGACAACGTAGGTGTGGTATTGATGGGTGATCAGGATGCAGTGAAAGAAGGATCTACTGTTCGTCGTACAGGTAGCATTGCCTCTATACGTGTCGGCGACGGTATGGCGGGGCGTGTGATCAATATGCTTGGTAATCCTATTGATGGTAAAGGACCTATCACCGGTGAATTATATGAAATGCCTTTGGAGCGTAAAGCACCAGGTGTAATTTTTCGTGAGCCGGTTAAAGAACCACTGCAGACAGGCGTAAAAGCGATTGATGCAATGATCCCTATCGGACGAGGACAGCGTGAGCTGGTAATTGGAGACCGCCAGACTGGTAAATCAGCTATCTGCATCGATACCATCATCAATCAAAAAGAGTTTTACAATGCAGGTAAGCCTGTATATTGTATATATGTGGCAATTGGTCAAAAAGCATCTACTATTGCAGGTGTAATGAAAACGCTTGAAGAACATGGTGCGATGGCTTATACTACTATCGTTGCTGCTTCTGCAAGTGATCCTGCACCCCAACAATTCTATGCGCCTTTTGCCGGTGCTGCTCTTGGTGAATTCTTTCGTGATACTGGTCGTCCTGCTCTGATTATTTATGATGACCTTTCTAAACAGGCAGTAGCTTACCGCGAGGTTTCTCTATTGTTGAGAAGACCTCCCGGACGTGAAGCTTATCCCGGAGATGTATTCTATCTGCATAGTCGTTTATTGGAAAGAGCTGCTAAGGTTATCTCCAGAGATGATATTGCTGCCAAGATGAACGACTTACCGCAAAGTATCCGTCATTTGGTAAAAGGTGGCGGTTCATTAACTGCATTGCCAATTATCGAAACGCAGGCCGGTGACGTATCTGCTTACATTCCTACAAACGTAATCTCAATTACTGATGGACAGATATTTCTGGAAGGTAACTTATTCAATGCCGGTATTCGTCCTGCAATTAACGTGGGTATCTCCGTAAGCCGTGTTGGTGGTAACGCCCAGATTAAGTCAATGAAAAAAGTGGCAGGTACACTGAAACTTGATCAGGCGCTTTACCGGGAAATGGAAGCCTTCTCTAAATTTGGTGGTGACCTTGACCCTGCGACTAAAGTTGTGTTGGACAAAGGTGCGCGGAACGTAGAAATTTTGAAGCAACCTCAGTTTTCACCTTATCCTGTAGAGAAACAAGTTGCAATGATTTACCTTGGAACACAAGGACTGCTTACAAGAGTTCCGGTAAATAAGGTCAGAGAATTTGAAGAGCACTTCTTAACAGAAATGGAAAGTAAATTTCCTAATGTACTTGCTGACTTTAAAAAAGGTAATCTTCCTGAGGCGGGGGTAACCCAAATGACTGATTTAGCAAGAAGTATTGCAGCCACCTATAAGTAGTCATTACTTATTTAAAAATATTCAAACGACTCCTGTTTAAGGGGTCGTTTTTATTTGTAGTATACCTTTACCAGGATAAGAATGTGCAATAATTTTTTTGCGACGGGCTGGTTTGCTACTATTTTTCATAGTTGCGTCGCACACTTGTACAGTTTTTTCTTTATTGACCAAATACACACGTGTCAAGTGGAAAGTAAAATTTATTTTGGGATAGTCTTACTGTGTTTCTCGATTGATTTCCATTTACTTTCGCTGACAACCTTTCCCTTTGATATATATATATAATGCGGAGGCAAAATATCAGACCAGGTTTTAATTACACAGTTTACTTGATCTTCGTTCTTTCCCGAGATGCTATCCATACCATTACGCTTAAAGGCATAAGCGCCAAACGTAAAAATGAATATACTTATCGGAAAACTTTACGAGATAATGGGTTTAGGCGAGAATGATGGCAAAAAACGAAGCCTGATACAAATGCTAAATTAGAGAAATAATAGGTGATAAAAGCTGCATGAAGAACCGAACGTACAAGTGAGTGACACAACGATGTTGAATAGAAATCCTTATGCCGGTACCCAAAGAATATTCGGTTAAAGAGGCTTTGCTCCAATGTGACCATAGCAACTTATATCACTATATCACCAAATAAGCACCACCCCGCAGGGATATTGACTAAAAACCAATAACCTGTATTTGCTTTGCATATTTGTTGCTCCTTAGTAAACATATCTGAAGGATGGATGCGTCTTTCCTGGCTTACTCCAAATACTCCGCATAGGGTGTAAAGAAAGGACTTTATTTTCTAATATGAGCGGCTGCTTGCTTTTCATTTTTCTCTTATAGTATACTTCTAAAGTCAAGTGAAAGTCGGCGGAAAAGAAATAATCCAAAATTACTGATACAATAAACGTAGTCGTCTACTTTTGTGCGGTAGAAAGCTAAACCAAACAATCATGAAATACGCTTTTATCCTGCTGGTATTCTCAATATTTTTAAATGGTGCTTACGGGCAGGAACAATCACAGGAATCGCTAACTGAAAAAGAACAGGAATCGTTTAAAAATACCCATAGAATAACTTTAGCAATGGGTCACTCTTATATACGCAAAGGGTTTGACCATAATACAAGCCCACGGGGAATATTAGTTCCTTCATGGATGCTGGATTATGACTATTGGTTAACCAACCGTTTGGCGTTGGGTCTGCAATCAGATGTTGTGATTGACGATTTTATGGTAGAAGATCACCTGGGAGGATCGGAAGAAATTGTTTTCAAACGAAGTTTTCCAGTATCAGTTGTTCCTGCTGTTTTGGTAAAGCCGTGGAAGAACCTGGTTTGTTTAGCAGGAGCCGGCAGAGATTTTGCCCCGGAAGGCAATTTCTGGCTTTACAGGACTGGCGTCGAATATGGCTTTAACTTACCTAAACAACTTGAGTTGAATTTGTCTTTAACCTATGACATAAAAGTGGATGCGTACGACATGTGGACACTTGGTGTAGGCGTCTCCAAAGTAATGTTACCACATCATGCGGGGCACCATAAACATTCTTAAAGACCGGTATAGACGATTGGCTGACCTATCCGGCAATAAGCTAAAATCCCTTTTGGGTACAAAAAGGGATTTTGCTCTTACGGCGTTTACGGGAATTGCAAGCCAAATCAATTCTACAAACGTTAATTAGAATAGTATCTATAGCAATATGTACTGACCTTTTAATAGAGACTATAAAGTTTATGGTTTGTTTTAACTCGGACTATAGGCATTCGGTATTCGTTTTTGCCCGCTGCCATTGTAAAATTAATTAGCAAGATAGAGACAGTCTCATGTCGCTAAGAACGTTGAAGGCAAAACGCTGAATGCCGTAATTTTATCGGCTAAAAGTTATTTCCATGCCGTTAAAAGCCGGAACGATTATAAAAAGTACAAAAGCCCTTGACGATACTTATTTTGAATCTGCGACTATTATTATTGTAGAATATAATAACAACGGCGTCGTTGGCTTTGTTATCGATAAACCAGTTCACCGTAAGCTAAATGATCTGGAGGAATTTAAGTACGTCGCGGACTTCCCTTTATACGAGGGCGGACCTGTAGACCCGGAACATCTTTTTTTTATACACACGCGACCAGATTTAATTGCAGGAGGTACTGAAATTGGAAAAAGCATCTATTTTGGCGGCGATTTTAAACAAGCCATTAGTTGCATTCGCAACAATTCCGTAACTACAGGTGATATCAAAATCTTTATAGGCTATTGTGGTTGGTACGCTGCAGAGCTTGAAGCAGAGGTAAAAGAAGGCAGTTGGGTGCTATCTGCTGCTGCTGTAAATGTTTTTACATTTCAATAGCTTGACCAGGAATAATTGGTATAATGAGTTATGCTTACCTTTTTTAAAATATTCCAGGTAATACAATTTTTGCACACCACCTTCATTACTTATCTGCTTCATATAATAGTATAAACGTTTGTTGGACAAAAGCACTTTTTAACTGTTTAACACGAATTTCATCTTCACGCAGTTCAAACATAAGCCCGGTCAAGTTCACTCACCGCGCTGGAGAACTGTCCCACTTTCGAAACTATTTGAATTGGAAAAACATGCATTTAATCCTGTTAATCCTTTAATTTCTAAATCCTGTTGGTACAGGCGGAAGTAACTCCGATAGGTCATCGTTGCGTCGCATTTCGTTCATCGGTAGAATAAGTATTTAGCTTTTTCGTTTGTTGAATTATGGCTTATTCTGCTGCCGTTGTGTGTTCTTTACCAACAGCCTTTCTTTAGTAATATTTGACGGTAAAGAACAATTTAAGCAGTAGTTTATTCTTTTCTAGCTGTTAAGGAAACCCGAAGTAAAAAAACAGAAAAAACAGACAAAAGATAACGGTTTAAATTTAGTTCTTCTATGCACCATATCAACTTTAGAATAATAGCAAGGAATGTTTTTGCCTTTACAATATTTCTCTTTGGCATGGTCTATATTACAAATGCCAACGCTTATGCTCAATATTTTGCTCCAATACCCGGAGCGATAATACTTGTTTATATTACAGCATTTGTAGATGTTTCCATTGCACTTTCTATTTTATTGAATGTACACATACGAAACGCATGTGTATCAGGAGGAATATATTGGTTGCTTATCTCACTTACTATATTTGTGATTCAAATGTATCACGTATCTGTAAATGCAAATCCTCAACAAATAAATGAAGCTATAGTTACATTAATTTCTGCAATAGGATATACTTCTGCAATTTTTTATATCGGTTACATGGAGGAATAAGCGGATTTCAGGTAGTTTTAAAAACAGCAGGCAAGTAAGTTGCTACAGGTAAAGTGCCACGAGAATCTGCGGGTTTAGATTTTAAAAAATAAGTAAAGAATTCATCAATTTCATCTTAAGCAAAATCATTTTGCTTTGTATTCGACTTTCCCAAACTTCGATAAAATATAATGCTATCAGTTGATCTTTATTTTATTTGACCTGTTAGCTTTCCTTTTAAAATTTCATATGGTTTAAGTTTCAGGCCTATATCATTAAAAACTTCAAAAACCATCAGAACTTCCGTTTGCTCCTTGTTGAGAGAATAATTCAACTAACACCCTTTTTTTAGAATTAAAACATAAGAAAAGACCATTCGTCTTTCTCTGTAAGTACAAAAAATCTATAGAAATAAGCGTTGATGATTTGCAGACAAAATATTTGAGACAGATTTAAAATATTTGCGAATCTCACACGTCTTTCTTAAAAAGCATTACAAAAACAATAAAAAACAAAAACATGAAGAACAAAATTCGTTTCATTATGCCTCGCCTGATTGGGGCAACGGTGATTGTAGGCATTGCCGCTTTAGTCGTTACTACTTTGTTTAAATTATTACTTGGTCTTAGCTTGCTTGCAGGGGCTGTAACCCTGGTAGTCCGCTCAATTAGTAAACAGCGTAATCGACTATTGCAATACGGACAGGGCGAGATGCCTGGTTTTGGTGACCGGGCTGCCTTTAGCCACGGAAGCGTGGGCATCAACTCTATTCAACCTGTTGCAGGTTTTGCAAGCCAAAAAGAAACAACCATTGTACCTATTGATTAACAAAAACTATGGTGCAAAAAAGTAAAATTCATATTTAAAAACAAACAAAAAACACAATTATGTTTAATAAGCAAGAAACAACTGACAGACAACAACATTTTAAAGGTCAACACCGTGGCTGTGGACATTTCGGTAGAAAATTCGGCGCCATGTTTGGACCAGCTATGGAAAGCAGGGGCCAATGGAGGAATGCTTTCAACGGAAACTTTGGTAACCGGAAAGCCGTCAACATTGAAGAAACGGAAACGGCATTTGTCCTCTCGCTATATGCAGCAGGGCTTCGTAAGAGTGACTTTGCCATATCAGTAACCGGAGACGTGCTAACAATTAAATATACAGCCCCTGCAACTGGTGAAAACAAACCAAACCAATATGCACACCTGGAATACGAGCCAAGCTCTTTTGAACGTTCATTTCAATTGAATGGTAAGGCGATTACAAACAACATCAGCGCTACTTACATCGATGGTGTATTGAAGGTGACGTTGCCTAAAAACCCGGAGACCAACAAGCCGGCGCAACAGGTGAAGATAGATTAATTAAAATAGTCATTTTATTGTGCCAACCGCCACGGAATATCTGTGGCGGTTTTTGCTTTTAAGGGCTATGTTTTATAACCTGAAAGTAGCCGGTTCAGAATTTAGCGAATTTATATTTTTAGCACATCACGGAAATGAGTCGAGGCTAAAAAAAGCTAAATAAAGATGTACAAGTACAAGTGAGTGACACAACGATGTTGAAGAAAGTACTGCTGTTCGTTCCCCCGAGATTTACTTTTGCTCCTTTTTCTTCTTCAAATTGAGTTGGTCTTTTAAAAGGCAAAATTGATTAATGATTTTTAGTTCTCCAACTTTTTCTCCATCTTTAAAACAAATGAACGAGTCATTCGTCTGGTCATATATTAAGGATGATGTAATGAACATAGCAACACCAATGGCAGCGGGCAGCAACAATACTATTACACAAACAATAAAAGAATACAGCAAACGGCTGCTTGGGTTTATTAAACAACGAATTTCGGGCAATGAAGACGCTGAAGACATTTTGCAGGATGTTTTTTACCAGTTTGCAGCAAGCACCGAACCAATAGAGCAGGCAGGAAGCTGGTTGTTTAAAGTAGCAAGAAATAAAATAACTGATAAGTACCGCAAACACACAATGCCCCTGGCTGATGATGTCTTTGGCACTTATGAAGCAGATGATGAAAGCTTTGACTGGAAAGAAGTATTGCTTGCTACAGATACGAATCCTGAAACAGAGTATTTACGAAATTTATTTTGGGAAGAGCTGCAACTTGCACTTGATGAACTGCCGGCTGATCAAAGAGACGCATTTGTGAAAAATGAAATTGAGGATATTCCGTTTAAAGAAATTGCTGACGAAACAGGGGTGAGTGTAGCAACGCTTATCAGCCGTAAACGGTACGCAGTGTTACATTTAAGAGAAAGATTGCAGGTATTGAAAGATGAATTTTTGAATTATTAAAGCCGTTATAAAAAAGAGTACAATGAAAAAATTTTGGTTAAAGAGAGGGTTGATGTTTATCGCATTTTTTATTGTCGCCCTAATTGTATTTAGCGCAATAGTGATGGCGCTGTGGAACGCAATATTACCTGATGTAACGGGCGTAAAAGCCATTACATTTAAACAGGCAATGGGAATACTTGTACTAAGTAAAATTTTATTTGCGGGCTTTGGCGGAAGAGGCGGCTGGGGAAGAGGAAGGCAAAATGAATGGAGAAATAGGATGCAGGAAAAATTAGGTAGTATGACCACCGAAGAAAGGGAGAAATTCAGAGCCGAATGGAAGAACCGCTGTGGAGGGCGTGGTTGGAGAACGGACAGAAGGGATAGGAATGGTACGGAAGGCGAATAGGAATGCTTTTATTGTTTAATCGCAAAAGGCTATTAAATTATTCAATAATGTATACAAACTAAATGTAGAGGACCATTAATTAATACCATTGATTCCTCATCACGTTAACAAAAGAAAATCAGGAATAGAAAACCTAATCCTTTACTTATAACTCTCATTTTATATTTACCCCTTCAAAACCCTCAACACCTCCCTAAAACTCCCCAATGCACTCTCCAAATTCTCCGCTATCTCCTCCGCCAATACATCAGGGCGCCAGGTTATCTAAGTCAGCATGTGATTTATCTTTTAGCCAGGTAATGTCTAACAATGTTTTATCCCTGGCTACGATCTCATCGTAAGTGTACTTCCTCCACCTGCCTTCAGGATTATCGGTTGCATGAAAAGTTTCAACACGTTTAAATCTATTAGCAGCATTATAGCAGGTGATGAACTCCTGCAGGTCGCTAAGCTTCAACGGGTTCTTTTTAAGGGTATGGTGGATGTTGGTGCGGTAGTCGGTTTGAATCATGATTTACAGGATAAAAAGATTAGTAGGATTTCGCTGCTTTCTTAAATCTTGTTAATCCTTAAATCTCAATAATCCTGGTTCAGACAATTTACCGGTTGGCAAACGAATGATGGTATGTACATCTGTTGTTTCCAACAGCTTCTTACGAACCGTCTCACCGGCGCCGCCCTCAAACAAAACATTGTCCGGAACAACTACTGCTGCCTTGCCTGTTGTCTTTAGCATCGAACGGATGTGCTGAACGAAGTTCAGTTGCTTGTTGCTGGTGGTTGCCCAAAAGTCCTGGCGATTGTAGGTAAGGTCTTCTTTTTCCTGTTCGCCTTCTTCGTTGGTAAAGGTTTGACTGCTCTTTTTACCAAAGGGTGGATTGGCTAATACATAATGGTCTGAATCAGGATTTGCAGGATGATAAGATTTGCAAGATTTCATTTATCCTTTGTTTGATACTTCGGGTTAAATACTTTCTTATACTGCAAACTAATACCGCCAAAATTTATTAGCAAGCCAACAGGAAAATCATAAGCTACGACATAATTCTTTGCTTGGGCAAGATGTACATCTTCAAGATTTATTAAGGCTTTCAATTCGACAATTATTTTTTTCTCTACAACAAAATCTGCTCTCCTTGTCCCTACGTCAACTCCATCGTAATAAATTGTTTGTTCAACCTCTCGCATAAAAGCAACTTTAGCTTTTTCCAGTTCAATAGCAAGGCACCTTTGGTAGATGACTTCCTGAAACCCATTTCCTAAAGTATTATGAACCTTCATTGCACAACCAATCACTTTATATGTCAACTCATCATACATTGTCTGAATCAGGATTTACTGGATGGAAGAATTTTCAGGATTAAGAATTGTAATATAAAGCATTATCATAAATCACACTATTGAGAGTCTCCTTTATCTTTTTCATCCTAAAATTCTGCAAATCCTGATTCAGACAGTTTTGCTATATTCATCTGCCATTTTCAAAAACAGCAGGTAAGTAAGTTGTTCTAAGTAATCGCCGTAACCCACACCATACCTCTTATCCTGTTAATCCTAAAATCCTTTAATCCTGGCCCAAAACGACCAGACTTTAGAAACTATTTGATTGGTTGACATTTTTGTAATTAAGATTTTAGTACAAGCTGAAGTAACTCCGATTGATCATCGTTGCGTCGCATTTCGTTCATCGGCAGAATAAGAATTGAGCTTCGCATCTATTAACCTTTGGCTCATCCTTTCCGCTATCGTGTATTCTTCGACAATAACTCTTTGCTAATTGATATTTCTAGGTGAAGAACAGCCACAACGTCGAAAACCAGGTTCACTCAAACGGCTTACTGGACAAAGTGATAGCACACCTATGCTAATGCCTCTCATCCTCTTCTTGAGAATTGAAAAGAACTGTCTTCATTCTTAAAGAACTGTCTTCATTCTTTCAGTCGTCAGAGGCCCTCCGCTTTTAAAAAAATTATTTGTTTTGTATTAGTCTTACTGGATAAGGACCTTCACTACCAAACATGTCAATTTCTTTATGGAAATTAAGAGTATTGTCTCCCAAGGAAAAGATATATTGTACACCGCCAAAACCCGCATAGGTGCTAGTATACACTCTAAAGCTGTTATCATCATCGAAAAGAGCATTGAATCCACAAGAGCCGTTGCCAAATGGCCGAAGAGCTTTTGAAGCCTTTTCCTCTCCTCCTAAATAAGCTATTAATTGCTCAAATTCTTTCTTTGTGGGAATGTGCCATCCTGGAGGAGCTGCTTTTTTCGCATCGTTGTACATATACTCTCTTCCAAATTTCCCCGGCTTAGAGTTTGGAGTTTTATATTTTAGATTTTCTGCCGTCCAAACCTGGCCACCTATTTTGATAACTCTATACGTTGTTCCATCTCTTTTGTCAGTATAAGTTCCCTTTTTTGAGTCTGTCCATATTATTCCGTTGGACCTCTTTTCTTGTATAGTAGTCGTCTTTGAAGTATTAGATCCCTCAACTGCATTTAATGCATTTTGAGGAAATCTCAAAGATTTTGTAGAAGGTGTTCGGTCGGCATCCTTATCTTTTTTTGATAATTGTTCAAGTACAGGATCGCCTTGCTGTTGCCATGAAAAACTATCTTTATAAAAGGAAGCTTTTGTCGGGTATTTTGTTGAGTGAGTATCAGTTATTATAGGATGATCATTGATAGTCGGAGTATTCCTGGTTGCCGTATCGTCTACTTTTTTTTGGGAACGTGTAATAAAAATTATTGTAGCTACAATGAAAGCTGCTGCCGTGAGAGAGAGTACTGCTTTAAGGAAAAATTTTCGTACGCCTCCTTTTATTGTTGATATTTGTCCTTTAACTTTCCCGACTTGGTGTACTGACTGTTTTTTAAGGTTTGTGTCTTCTGCAGTAGTTTTTTGCTGCTCATCTGCTTCCAAACTTGGCTTTTCTTCTACAGGTTCTAAATGTTCATCATCTGCAATTCGAGTCGAATTTTCTTTCTGAAATTCTATCGCAGTATTAAGAGCTTTTTGTGTATAATCGGTCCTACTTTTTGCTTGCTTATTTGACTCAAGTACTCTATTAAGGTTTTTTTAGTCCCTCATTGTAATTGCTTTTAAAATTTACATATTGCACCCTTCTTATCCGAAAAGGGATTTTACATTCCTCCTTTATTATGGGGATAATAACTTTCCCTTCCTCTATGTAGTAAGAAATTTCATCAAGTACATTATTGGAGATAACAGCGTTGGCAGAGAGAATAACTAGCAAATTGTTACAATGTGATAACGCCTCTTCAATTTCTACATCCCAACGTTTCCCTGCAGTTATGTCCAACTGGTCTATCCATATCTCATGTCCGGCCTCTTTCAAGTCCTTCGCGATTCTTAATGCAAATTCAGAATCCTTACGTGTATAGCTGATAAAGGTTTTGGGAGACACTGCTTCGCTTAATATTACAATACCACTAATATAGGTTTCTCCCCAGTTATAATGGCTTTCAGAAACAAAAATCTTATAATTATCACTTATCTTTCAGAGTACAACTTACCCTTCTTCAACTTAGTTACTATTGATAACCTTAATAATTTTAGCTTGCTGTTCTCTAAAACTACCTGCTTCAAATTCTGATGCTCCCATTTCGATAGCCTTTCGAATAAATTCTTCTTGAGTAGAATTTTTATCTTGAGCCTCTCCAAAAGCTTCATCTATTCCAGCAATTTCAGCTAATGTAAATAATATCCATACTTTATCTGGCATTTCCTGAAAGGTCGCACTTTCTGTTAACCTTTTACAGATCTCATATGTTTTATACCTTACTCTTTTAGCGTTAACTTCATCCGCAATTCTTTCATTATTATCCTTCTCTAACCTACTATTGAGTAAGTATAAATAAGCAAGGTTTATCCCATTATAATAATCCTTCCCATTAACGAAGCCTCTTTCATGATAACTGATAGCCTTCTTTAAAAAAGTGATATCATTTGTATGCTCATGGAACCTTTTATTTATTGCTCCCAAAAGTCCTAATGTTTCTACGTCGTTAGTAGTTTCTGGGTCCAGTTCGTCCAATATTTTTTCTGCGTACATCAAAGCTGAAATAGCAGATGGTTCTCCAAGCTTATAAGTAACGAGAGCTAACCTTTGTGTAATAAATATTTCGTTTGGAGCAATTTCATGCGCTTTTTTGAATACCTCTAACGCCTCTTTGTAGTTTTTTGCTTCCTTGTAAGTTTCCGCTTGCTTGATTAATTCAGACACGGAATTTCCCTCTTCTGCCGCTTCAATAATTTGATCTTTTTCTTCCTGGGTAAATTCAGGCGGTCTTAACCCTTTCAAAAAAGTATATACCGGGCTATCTACATCCACCTTTTCTAACACAGAAGTCACTAATTCTTTAAAATAACGTTTAAACCTATTAACCTCTGTTGCTCCTATATCCACACCCAAATGCTCGTAGCCTGTAATTGAAATATGATTTAAATCAAAGGGATATTTCAATTGATCTTCGGCAATAACAAAAGTAGTATAGGGTCTTAATCCATGTCGCACTCCTAATTCGTAAATAGCATTAGCATTTAACGTTGATAAATCAGCAACGACAATATCTGCTTTTAAAATATACTCATACATCGGTACATCAATTATTCCACTGTGCCTAACATCACTTGCTCTAATACATTTTATCCCAAGGTCTTCAAATACAGGTTGAATTAGATGTTCAAAAGTTTTATCAAGATTCAACTTTCTTCCCGTATTCAGGTCCGTTTTTTCACCGTAACCCATCAATACAAAACATATTTTACTCATTGTATATCTTTTTTTGCTTGTTACATTTCTTCAATTATTATCCGGGAAAACGTTCAAACGATTTGAATAACATTGGATGAGCCTTATAGCCGGCTTCGTTATTACCATGCAGCCACGCTAAAAAGCTCTTAATTTTTTTGTCGTCTGTTATCTTTTTTTGTCCAACGTAATTATAACAAAAATCATCATGAAAACTCTTTGGAATTAAAATGGCAGCAGAACCGAAATAATAAAAGTTAAAAGAGATTAGTACGGCATCTTTACTTGTATCTCTATTAAGATTTTTTGGATTGGCCAATCCATTAGCATGACTATGATGAGAGTCTGCTTGTTCCCACTTTAATGTATTTAAAGGTCTATGGTATATATTATCACCAAACATTTTTTTCGTGCTTCCGCTCATTTTAGGCTTCTTAAATTGAAACCGTGGATCGTTCCAATACAAATCAAAGGAAAGCTTTTCATTTACTTCCATGGCATACACCAAATGGTTCTCTAATCCATATTTAACTGACCCCGTTCCTATTACCCAATCACCAATTTGCGCTCCTGACCTAATTGGGGGCTTACACGTTGCCAATGTACACACACCATTAAATGGATTTGGTGCAAATCCATAATCTCTTACTACTGTATAAGTATAAAGGTTCATCTAACAGTCTCCTCTATCAATATTTTTAGGAGGCCTTGGAGACCCGTTGGGTTGTTCGAAATTGTCTATATTTCCTTCTATTGCATCAATTATGCGATCTCCAGTCCAACCAATTAAAGCATCCCCAAATTCCTCGAACTTTTCCGGTACGTCACAGTCATTTGCGCCATTGACATAAACCCCAACAATTCTTTTGCCTTCCATTTGCGCCTGTTCTATCTCCCAGTTAACCCAATCACTATTTTTTGTATCGGGGCTTATAAGAATTACCATTGTGCTTGCCCATTGTATTCTTGGACGCAGAAGAGATTTAATATAATCTTCATTTTGCGCCTCGTTAGGTTTTGAGCTATCGATAGAACTATTACGAATTTGGTACCCCTTACCACCTAACAGATCCCTTAACTTTTGAATATGTTCATCATCACTACCCCGATGACTAATAAAAACGTTCTTTAATCTTTCCATCGTTTACCTTTTTTATTTTTCGTTTCTTAAAATTAATAAACCTATTATGCCATAACCGATGATATCTTTTAATGTATCCTCAATAGTTTCAAAATTTGGGCTTGTTTCTTTTTTTTCAACTAACGTTCTATAACGTCTGATTTTATCCCATAGGTGAACCATGTTGCCAACCGTCCCTAAATCAAAGCTTGCGCCCCCATAGTCTTCATTCTTTTTTAGTAGGGTAGATAATATTTCATCTGTAATTGCTTTTACAGATTCTTCTGTCATTATTTGATGTTCCATACTTATATATAATTTTGGGTAGAGGTATCTTCTTTATCTTCTGAAGGATTTGAAAAAGTATTCTGATACTGCTTCTTATTCTCTTGAATTGCTTTTTTTGTAAGTTTTCTTTTAGTAAGGTCAATAAGAGTAGGGTTTGCAAATTCCAATCCTTTGTTACTTTTATAAGAAGAAAGAAAAACGTTAGCCCAATCGTTGAAAAATTCATCACCAAAATCTATGTTATCATACTTATTTTCAACACGTAAACATTGTTCGTATAGTTGTAGTCTTAAGAGTTTTTCATCAAATTCGGCAAGGCTTCTAAACTGTTTTTTATACCTATAACTTTCATCTATCACATTTGTAGTATTTGCTATCGTTTCAAGCATTCCTTTAAAGTTTTTATAATAGTGAAAATTATCCACTATGTGGTAATACGAGCCAATTTCTAACTTCAATATTTCAGCAAAATATTCCTGTATGAATGTAAAGTTGAAGATATTAACACCGCTAGCACCCCAAACAAAATCATTAGAGCGCATATGCACAACAAGATCAAGCTTTTTTCCATTCCTTTGGAAGTGAAGGCTTCTGGTGCATGGGAAGTCCTTTGTGTTCTTAAGTTTCAAATCAGAATTGAAGCAATCTTTCGCAGGATCGGCAATTGAAATGATACCTTGCCTAGTAAAAGGATCTTTTAAGAATGATTTTTCTACGAAGTCGTATTGATCTACTTCAATTGTTTCCTTCCCCTTTTGCTGGCTATGCTCTTGCAAAAAACCCGTGTTATAATCCTCAGAAATACCATTAAAAAATCTTAATCTTGGACCATAACCGGCCCTCATAGTTTTGCGATCGTCAGAGAAATCGTACATCTTGTTGACATAGTGACCAACTAAAGACATGTCATTGCGCCCAGAAGCAAGCCATAGTGATTCCACATAAGGCAAAACATAGTTCCAATTTCTCCCTGGAATAGTAACTAAACGGGATAAAGGATTACTAATTTTAATTATAACAGGATAAGGCAACTCATAACAAGTAAATCCTCTTGTTTGTCTTTCTACTCCCTCAGAGAGCAGAATTTGACTCATGCCGACTAAAAAAGAGTTAATGCCTTTAAATTCTTTGCAGAGCATTCCTTTAAATTTTGATTGATATTCCATTTAGGAGGGAAAAAGAAACAAATTTCCATATCCTTACTACCTTTGAACTTTTGCTTTATTCGAGTATTATCAACTTGAAGTTCGGGAACTTTAACCCTTAGATATTTATCAGTTTCACAAAAACAATTTTGTAAATCTATTAATTGAGGCTCTCTCCCAAATAAACTGGAAAAACTTTCGTAACCGTACTTTTCTCTATTCCTTTCGAGATTGTCCTGAGTGTATCTAATACAATCCTCATAAGTATAAGTTACTAATTCCGAAAAACATTTCTTAATGCCACGAATTGCGCCAATACCAGCTTTTACGAATGAATTTTCAGAAAAATCAATTACTTGAGAATAATTGATATCTATCGCGTATTGATAAGCTAAAAAGTCTCCTATAAAAGAACATTCATTGAGAATATTGAAAACTTCCTCAAGAGATTTCGAATTAATAATTCTGTTAAGACGCCCTTCCTTAATCATTTCTTTATCTACCATCCTCAGCCATTTTTCATGCTTTGAACTATAGTCGACATATTTTTGATGAGAACCAGTCATCATATACGCACCATTAAATATTGCGTCTTTTTCAATCCTTTTTGCCAGAAGTTTGGATAACGCTGAAACATTAAAATTCTTGGTGCTAACGCTACCATAATTTTCTTTAATAAATTGCCATGTTTCTATTTTATTAAATATCTTAAATACAATGATCCTCAGCAGTATATCCAACTCCTCTTGGCTGTCATCATTATTGTAAATAACCTCTTTTATTAGATACTGGCTCACTCTATCACATGCTCTATAAACATTGGTAAATTTATTTTCTCTAAGAATTGGGTCTTTTGTTAACCCCTCCTTCAAACCTTCATATCTTTTCCAAAATATTGTCATTCTCTCCTGCATAAAGTAGAAATAATACTGATAGGCAGAATCCCTTATTTTCATGTTTAAGTCTTTTTAGTTATCTTCTCTTTCTTGCAACCCATTGCGTATGCTCTCTTGAAAAGGCAGTTTCGCAATTAATTATGTATTCGGATAGTTGTTGCTCATTTGCGATAACATTACCCTCTGATTTGATTATTGAAATTTCATGAGCAGTTAATGTATATGAGGAAAATAACTCACTGTATTTCTTTGCCTGAAACCAAGTCAAAGCAGAAGAAGCAGCTACGCCAATCACCGAAATAGGAAACCTTACGGAAGGCTCTTTAATATTAATAAGTAAAAAAAATATGGCAATAGCATGAAGAACTACTATGACCCAAAACAATCTGTCACCGCAGTTCTTATTATAAATTGCCTTTTTTGTGTACCATATTTGTTGATCTTCAATTCTGTGTTGTTTATAAAAGTTTAGTCTTTCTTCTAAATTAAGAAGCCGGATGTCTTTCATTGGCTGAGAAATAGGCTCTTTAACTGCCGTTTTAGATCCAAGTTTGCTAATCAGGTTTTCATTTTCCTTCAAAATTTCTTTCAAATCCGCGATAAATCGTTGTGTAGCACTTTCGTCACCAGCTTCATAGGGTGTCGCTTTCATTATAAATCTCCAGGTTCTAGTTTTTACAGATTCTGCAACTGCTCTACCGTTGTACCAAAGATCCTCCGGTTTTGTAACCTTTTGCCATACCATTAGGGAGAGGGAGATAAGAAATAAGATAGCAGAAATAATTTTCAATGAAGGTTCAGGTTCATTGTTGAAAAAAGCAAAAAATGCGGCAGCAAAGAGAGTAAGGATGTACCATAACATACTTCCAAAATATCTCTTTTGCATTATTAAAGATGTGGCATCAGCGGATTGGTACAAGCCCGGAAAGTCTTTGTTTTCAATTGAGGAAACCATATTAGGGTCTTACTTTAGTTTTTTCAGCAATAGGATTACAGCGCTTTTCATAAGCTTGATCGATGTATTTGTCAGGATTAACTATAAAATCATCCCATTTTACTAATATGCAAAATCTCTCGGCATCAGACCAAGAGCACTTGATGCCATTAGGAATGTAGTAATTATAGCTGAACTCACTTACCGTAGTATCCATAACGTTTACATTGTTATGAACTCCTCCACAATTGGAACAATTATAGCTTCCGCCATAAACATAACTATACATGTTTGGTAACACAACACCAAGTATTCCATTTTGTGTATTTCCTTCCCGGTGGTAAAGAGAAGCTTGAAGTTCCCTTTTAATATACTTTTGTTCATTCCATCCTAACGATTCTGCACTTCGAGAACCAATTAGATGGATTGTTACCGTGCTGTCTGATAAATATTCCTCTCGGATTCTTCTCATTATGTAATCTTCATCTTCGGAATCAATTGCTTCATTTAATGATTTGTCAATCATATCAACATCAAGTTCTTCTTGAATAAGTCGCTTGTACTCCTTGTCTTCCGTTTTAAAAGATATAAAGCATTTATGTCCCATATAAATTTTAATTAATAGTTGTTATTCTTGTTTTACTATTGTTAAGCTCTTCAGCCACTTTTTGTTGTCGATGCGACTACTTCAGTACAAGAGTGCGACGCAACGGTTGGTCCATAGTAGCAATGCAGCTTGGTCCATAAATATTCTTCTTTTAATTTCACACAGCAAGCCTTTTATTTAATCCCATAATTTCATCCGTTTGTTCGCCAAATAATTGCCACATCTTACCCAGCCCGCCTTGCTTGTTGAAAGGGTCGAGTTCGAGATCGTCTCGGTCTACATGAAATGAGTTGACTATGTAATCTTTTATCATCCGCAGCGATTGTACCTGTTGTTCGCTGTACTTTAGGGTTCCTGCCTGTTTCTTAAATATCCACTCCTGGAAATTCTTATCTACTGTTTTATCAAATGCCGTAAGGGTGGCATCTGCTCCGCTTATCCTTCGTACCAGGGACACCAATGCAATCAATTCATTCTGTGTTTGCCCGTTTACTTTCTCGAGTTGGTTGTAAGCCTGCCATACGGGTAAAGGAGCAAGGGTAGGTTTACTCGTCTTTATCGTTTCTACAAGGTCTTTTATCATCTCAAGCGACAACTCACGCCTTTGGTAAGGCTGTCCGTAAAATATTTGCAGTGCTGTTATCTGGGTCTTGTGCTCTTCTATCCATGCTGCAAAATCTTGCACTAAACTTTCTGCCGCAGCCTTGTTGTCCGTTACCCAACCAATGTTTACAATCTCATCAGGATTTATATGATCTATAAACTGGTCGTACTTTTTACGTACGTCTATTACATAATTGCGCAGTTCCCAATCGTTGAAGATAGCAGTGGCATTGTCTATAAGTTGTAAGTGATAAGTTGTAAGTTGTAAGTTTGTTTCCTCCGGTGTTGCGTCCGGCTTGTCGCTTATAGCTTGCAGCTTGAGGCTTTCTAAAGTATCAGGGTCATAAGCGTTCAACAACTGCTTTACTACCTGGTTAATTGTTTTGCCACCGGCTTTTTCTGCAAATTGGGCTTTTTCTTTATCGTTGATTTGTTTATCTAATCGTATCAGCCTGTTTGCATGAGTGGACAGCATGTCTTCATCCCTATTGCCCATTGCAATGCCTTCAAGCACTTCTTTTAAACTTAAACCCGGCTTTTTCTCTAATGGTCTGCTGTCTGTCTTCTGGCTTTTTTCAACACCAATGGCATCTATAATTACAAAATGGTCTTTGCTAAACTTTGCTGCTGGGGTTCCTGAAGTTTGTAATTCTTCGAGGCTACAGGTACGTGTGCCACGACCTTTCATTTGTTCGTAGTAACTGCGGCTCTTTACATCACGCATAAACAGCAACACTTCAAGCGGTCTTATGTCTGTACCTGTCGCTATCATGTCTACCGTAACAGCTATACGAGGATAATATTCTTTCCTGAATTCCTGCAATACATCTTTGGGCTTCTCCGTACGATAAGTGATCTTTTTGCAAAAATTATTTCCTTCAGCAAATTCATCACGAACGATTTGAATAATGTCATCAGCATGAGAATCTGACTTGGCGAAGATGAGCATTTTAGGGACTTCGAACCCCTCATCCCGACCTTCTCCCCTCGGGGGAGAAGGAGGAAAACCATTCTCTGCTCCCTCTCCACTGCGTGGAGAGGGTCGGGGTGAGGTGAAACGATCAGGAAACATGCTTGGCAAGCTATCCTTCACTGCCCTTATGATTAATCTTATCTGGTTTGGATTGACTACTTTATCATCCAACTGTTTTGCGCTGTACTCAACGTCTTCGTCTAACTGGTTCCAAAACTTTTTGCGGGTTAGCTTTTCACGCCGATCTATGTATTCACCGATAGAAATCTTTGAGCCTTCTTTGGTAACTTTTGTTTGGATTTCAAAAACATTATAAGGTACCAATACGCCATCTTCAACAGCTTTTTTATATCCGTAATCTGATACTATGTTCTTTTCAAAATAACCAAAAGTTCTGTTATCAGGTGTGGCAGTTAAACCTATTTGAAAAGCATCAAAATAGTCGAGTACTTGTTTCCATAAGTTATAAATGCTCTGGTGACATTCATCAATAACAATGAAATCAAAAAACTCCATTGGTGTTCTTTCATTGTACACTACCGGCATCGGTTCTTTCGGCTTCCATTTTTTTGATGCCGGGTCTTCTTCTTCATCACGTTCGTCTAACTCGGTTCCTTTTAAAATGGAATACAGCCTTTGGATAGTGCTGATATAAACCTGGCTATCATGAGGAATGAAAGAACTGCTTAAGCGGGTTACGCCATATAGTTCAGGAAAGAGCCGGTTATCGTCCTGCGGTTCAAACCGCCTGAACTCCTGCTCGGCTTGTTCACCAAGGTTCTTTGTATTTACCAGGAATAAAATGCGCTTTGCTTTTGCAAACTTTAATAACCTGTAAATACTGGTAATGGCTGTGAAAGTCTTACCCGAACCGGTAGCCATTTGTACCAGTGCTTTTGGCCTGTTTTCTCTGAATGATTTTTCTAAATTATTAATAGCAGTTACCTGGCAATCGCGTAAAGCCCCCTCATCCCGACCTTCTCCCCGCAAGGGGGAAGGAGGAAAACCGTCACCGTTGGAGGATGGGTTACGAACATCTAATCTTGGTATATCGAATAATCTTGCTCTTAGGGTTTTGGTTTCTCTTAAATACAGGTCGAATGTTTCTGGGCGGTGGAAAGTAAATACAGGCCTTGAACGAGGTTTGGGATCACGGTAATCAGTAAAGCGGGTTACTTCACCAGTGCTTTCATATACAAAAGGCAAAGGGTCATTAATGATGTACTTAAGTTTTGCAGTTGCATAATCAGCAGACTGATCTTCATGCACAGTAAGGCGAACACCTTCTTCCTCACGTTTTGCTTCTATAACGCCTACCGGTTTCTTATGTACAAAGAGAATATAATCAGCAGGTCCAATATCTGTCTGGTATTCACGAACGGCAACACCGGTATTTGCAGCGAGGTTTATTTGCGTCTTTGATTGCACTACCCACCCTGATGCTAAAAGCATCTTGTCTATTTGATCTCGGACAAGCTGTTCAGGGTTTTGGTTTAGGGTTGGCATTGCAGGTCTTAAAAATATAGATAATATTGAATAAAACAATGGTCAGCCATTACTTTATTTATAGAAGCGAACTTAAGCAGATAAAGAATAGCAAAAGGTAATAGAACTACGGGAGAAAAAGGGAGCGATAAGAGAAACAAGCAAAAAGAATAGAGATACAGTTAGAAAAAATATTAAGAAAAAACAAAAATAAATTTGGTGGTGCAAGAGGTCGTAAAAATGAAAAGCTTGGTCAACTAACAGGTCTTGTATACATTGTTGCAGGAATGCTACTTTTCTTTTTCAGCTATCTGTCATTGCTGTTGAAAATGAAAAAAACTAACATTGCACTGGATATATTGGAGTTACATCAGCAGGATATTTACTTATGCTGAGTGGAGGAACATTACTGTCAGGAATTATCAAAAGAAAGTTTAATAACAAGGATATTTTTAATAAGGGAAATGAAACCTGTACCCTTCAAATTTTATGTTATCAACTTTGATGACCTTTCACGTAGTCACCGGTTGTAATCCCCTGACCATGAAACAATGACTGATATTACCAATGCAGAAGAGTCTGCCCGTACTATTTTAATGGGATTGAACAGGGAATGGGTAAAGCGGCAGGGGATTTTTTTATTGAATCTCCCTGCCGCTTTTTAACAGCATTATCTGGTATTTACGCAAGTACAATAACGGCGAATTCTGTACCCTTCCCCACGTTAATGAATTTGTGCAGGTGGATTATGATAGCATGTTTCACCCTCTCCTCTTGAGAAATTAACTGCTTGCTAATAAAATTTATTAGTCAGCCATTCCTTATTTCTCCTTTATTTTTGTTTCAGGAATAGTGCTGTAAGCTTTTTGCAAGCCTCCTAAATCAATACGGATTTCATCTAAAATTACTCCCGGATCAATACCATATATTCTCAATGTATGTTTTCCTTTACCCAACAATGGCATTTGTATTTTTCGCTCTGCTCTGTTTCTTAATACATTTTGCTTCCATTCTTCACTTCTTCCAAAAGTTCGAAAGTCAACCAGTTTTAATAGTCCGTTGTCAACTGCTACAGCGTAACGCATGCCATAATCTTTATTAAGAGGACTTGCTGGCAATGAAAAAACAGTTATTACAGGACTTGCAGCAGAAAGTGTATAAAAATCATATTCAACAAAAGGATTTTTTTCTTTTATTAAATTTGTATCGGTTGTCATTGTTCCATCTTTTGTCGTTACTGGTAATAGCTGCAATGTTTTTTCTGAATAACCTAAACCATCTACCTCTTGCCATTGATTTAACTGCTTGTTAGACTGCCTGGTATAATGGGTAGCTTGTAGAGAAATAAAACCCCCATTTTCAATAAAACCTTTATAATTGCTTAACTTGGGAGTAAGATTACTTTTTCCCTTAACTGCTACATCAATCTGTTTATCACCTCCTTTGAAAGTAATTTTTCCTGTAAATTCTTCGTTTGACGGTGCTTTACTCCAATCTATTTCTATCCATATACGCTTTTGTTTATTGCCAAATTCAGGACTAAGCGAACCACTACTTTGGGTAAGACGAATCCAGTTGTGCGATACAGAAGTAGTCCAGTTAACATTGATAGAATCAGATAGAAAAACATCAATGAAATACTTTTGATGATTGAGTGCATCAAAGGCAGGTAGCGCTAATGCGTTTGATGTGCCTAAAAGTGAAGAGTCTTTAGTTACAAAACCTTCAGGTGCAATACCCCAACTATTAGTTTTATCAATAGTAAATGCAGGTATAACCGGGTCAAGATACACAGGAAGATCTCTTGGCTTAAATGACATTATATCTTTCCATTTGCCGTTTGCCAGTTGTGTGTTATAATATTCAGTTTCCTTAACTATGCTGTTAAATGCATCTTTCGACATTTGGGCATACTCATAAGCACTTAACCTGTTTTGTTTAGAGTAGAAATAACTTTTATCACGGTATAAAAACTTTTTATTAATTAAAGAAGCTCCTACAATTGGATAATAAACCAATTCAAAAAAAGCATCGGCATCTTTGGGTTCGATTTGTTCCCGCAGGTCTTTTACTTCCTTTTCCAGCGCATTATATTGGTCGATTCTTTTTTGAGCTTCGTCTCCGTAAAAGAAATGATTATACTGAGTATAGGTTGTTTTTGTAATAGGCTCCGTTTGGCTCCAGCCCATAAATTCCGGTCTTCGCTCAAATGCTAATCGATAATATTCCCATAATAGTGTCTGTATTTTCTGCGCTTTATCTTTTCCAAATATAGCCGTTGCCCATTGCAGTAGATGTTGTTTTGTATAACTGCTATTCTTAAAAGGAGTAGTATTAAAAGCCATATCCATGAAAAGCTGCATGTTATATTCAAGCGGCTTTATATCGCCAACATTCAACACCCACAGCCTATCTGATTTCATTTCATATGCCTTCATCATTTCTTCTCTTATTAAAGAAGGATGCGTACTGCTTAGCCAAAGGTAATCGTGTGGACGTCCCCAGTAAGAAGCATGGTAATAAATACCTGAACCACCTTTTCGCTCTTTTTCCTTTTCATTGTTTAGTCGCTGAATATAACCATAGTTATCGTCGGGCCATACAAGGGTTACGTCTTCGGGCAGTTTTAAGTTATTATCATAAATATCGAGCACTTCTTTGTAAGCAGTAAATACCTGGGGAACAGCAGTTACATCTTTGTTCACATACTTTTCAAGCATCCCCCGCTGGTCTTTTAAAATTCGCTCCACCAGGGGCACAGCTTCTTTCGGATCTTTAATGCCTTCTATCCCGCTATCATGAACGCCACGCATACCCATTGTGTAAATGGCATTATTTTCACTACTTTCTTTTACCCGGTCTTCCCAATATTTATAGACTCTTGCCTTATTGGTGATATAATTGAAATCACCCATTGTTTTTTCATCCCATTCTCCCACATTATTTCTAAGCATTGGCTCGGCGTGAGAAGAGCCTACCATTATTGCATAGTCAGCAGCTACTTTTTTATTACCTGGATAATGATAAAAAGCTTTGGTGCTGGGATGCATGGCGGGCCATATTAAATTGGCTTTTAAACGGAGCAGCAATTCAAAAACTTTTGCATACGTTTTAGGTCCGATATCGCCTGTCTCCGGTTCAAAAGT
>Ga0210040_10002470_pt1 | contig 26026 bp, 22 predicted proteins | sample CryGeyCG12114_NA_FD_185462 | JGI IMG/M metagenome (GOLD analysis project Ga0210040, IMG submission 185462) | Groundwater microbial communities from aquifer - Crystal Geyser CG19_WC_8/21/14_NA (SPAdes) (version 2) | ecosystem: Environmental > Aquatic > Deep subsurface > Groundwater | place: USA... | reverse complement strand
CACCTGAAGTTGGTGTGGCGGTAGCCGTGGCACCCGGGGTCGGTGTGGCGGTCACCGTTGCTGCTGGCGTCGGGGTGGTGTCGGTGACGGCGGCACATCGTGTCCGAGACGTTTGCAGGGCCTGAGCAGCCGCGGCGCGGGCCGTCCGGAGCTGGGCTTGAGCTCTCGTGACGGCGGCGGCGAGCTTGGCGGCGGAAGCGGTGCCGGTGGACGTGGTACCGCTGTGGCTGTCGCTGTCGGAGGCGGCGTTGCTCGAGGCTGTGTGGCTCGAGCCGGTGTTGCTCGAGCCGGTGTTGCTCGAGCCGGTGTTGCTCGAGGCGGAGGAAGATGCGTGAGCGGAGGGGGCGGCCGACGGCTGAGTTCTGGACGCTGTGGCTGACGAGCTGGCTGAGGCGGAGGGGCTGCTGGAAGGGGTTGAGGTGGCTGAGCCACTGCTGCCGGCGGTGCTGCTGGTAGTGCTGGCGGCTTCTTCGGCTTGCTCGAGGGTGACCCTGGCTTCGGCGAGGGTCTGTTCGGCCTCCTTCACCGCGGTCTGCAGCTGGGTGTCATCGATCGCGGCCAGCTTGTCGCCGGCTTTGACCTTGTCGCCGACGGCGACGTCGACCGAGGTCACGGTGCCGGCTGCGGGGAAGACCGCCGACGCGGAGTCGGTCTTGTTGATGGTGCCGCTGCCGGTCCAGGTCTGGGTCACGGTGCCGCGGCTGACGGTGGCGGTGGCGTAGCGGTCGGCTTCGGCGCCGGCCGCTGTTCCGGCTCGCACGGCGAACGTGGCGATGACGGCCAGCACGAGGATGGCCGGGACCGACCAGCGCAGGGCACGTACGAGCTTTCGCGGCTCAGCCATTGCCCTGGGCTCCCGCCGTCGGGCTGCCGCCACCGGGGCCGCCGGCGCCACGGCCGGTGCTGCAGGTGCCGTCCGAGGTGGGCTTGCTGATCCGGATCGTGGTGGCGGTCAGTGCACCGGTGTCATCCGCCGTCCCTTGCGCTAGAGCGCACCGCCCGACGGTGGCCGCCTTGGCGGTCGTCGTCTTGACCTGTTCCCAGGTGGTGTCAGCGCTGGTGGTCACGGTGACCGTGGTCTTTCCGGTGCCGTTGGCCGGGCCGCTGCTCTCCACGGTGAAGGTGGATCCGTCGACCGAGGCCACTGTGCCGTTCGTGCCGCCGCCGGGGCGGCCGCCGGGTTGCCCCGACGGGGCCCCCGACGGGACGGTCGAGGGCATGCCGGACGGCATCGCGGACGGGGCGCCGCTGGGGCGGGCGCCACCACCCCCACCGAACCCCGCCGCACAGCTGCCACCGACGGGCTGGCTGACCGTGACCGTGGTTGCCGGGATCTGCTCGGTGCTGGTCGGGGTCGCGGTGCCGCTGCGGACGGAGACGCACACCCCTGCCTCGAGTGCATCCGCCGTTGCGGCGGCCACGCTGGTGAAGGTGGTCTTGCTCGTCCAGGTCACGGCCGTCTGCCCGTCGTCGCCCTGCACCTGCAGCGTCTTGCCGGCGGCCGCGGCCACCAGCCCTGAGACTCCGGGCTGGCGCTGACCGCCTCCTCTCCCTCCACCAGGGGCAGCAGAGCTACCCGCGGACGCACCGCCGCTGCTCGTGGTCGCGGCGTCGTCGGAGCAGCCGCTCAGGGCGAGGGCGAGCACGGTGACGGTCACCAGGGCGGCACCGAGACCCCGGGGTCGTCCCGTCCGGGAGGCCTGGTCGCTGGCGGGCGGAGGGAAGGGCATCGGGAAGGCTCCTTGCTCAAGAGGGTGGTGCCGCGCGGACGAGGAGATGGTCATTCGCTGCGGAGGGCGTCGATGGGGGCGAGCCGAGCGGCGCGGGAGGCCGGATAGACCCCGGCCACGACGCCGACGGCGAGGGCGACGCCGAGGGCGCCGACCGAGGCGGGGACTGAGATGGTGACGGGCTGGTCGATCAGCTTCGGCAACAGCCAGGCCCCGAGGTAGCCGACACCCAGGCCCAGCACGCCACCAGCGAGGCTGAGGACCACGGCCTCGGTGAGGAACTGGGTGCGGATCAGCCGAGGGGCCGCGCCGAGGGCTTTGCGCAGCCCGATCTCGCGGACGCGTTCGGACACCGAGACGAGCATGATGTTCATGACGCCGATGCCACCGACCAGCAGGGAGATGCCGGCCACCCCGCCGAGGAGGACGGTCAACGTCTTCGACGTCGACGTCGCGGCCTGGACGAGGGACTGCTGGGCGGTGATCGAGAAGTCGACGGCGTCGGCGGTCACGTCGTGCCGGGTGAGCAGCGCGTTGTAGGCCTCCTGGTAGGCAGCCGAGAGACGGGCGTCTGCGATCGCCTGCAGGTAGATGGTGGAGACCGCGCCGGTCGCGGTGCTGCTGGTGCTGAGCAGTTGCTGACCGGTGGTCATCGGGATCACCGCGAGGTCGTCCTCGTTGGTCGAGGACGACGACCCACTCGCGGCCAGCAGCCCGACGACAGTGAGAGTGGTGCCGTTCACGGTCACGGTCTGGCCTACCCCGTTGGTCAGCCCGAGCTCGTCGGCGGTGCTGGCGCCGAGGATGACGACGTGCGCACCCCGGTCGAGATCTTCGGCGGTGAGGAACCGGCCGGCGCTCAGCGTGCGGGCCCTGACGGTCAGCCACTCGGGACTCGTCATCGTCACTGACGTGGTCCAGGTGGTGGTGCCGGCGGTGAGCACGGTCGAGGAGGTGCGGACCGGCGCGACCGCAGCGATGTCGGGTGCGACGGCACGGTCGGTCAGCGCCGCCGCGTCGGTCTGGGTCAGGGTGGTGGCCGATCCTTGCCCACCCCGCACCCCACCGCTGGTGGAGCTGCCGGGACTGACCACGAGCAGGTTGCTGCCCAAGCTGTTGATCTGGTCCTCCACCGCCTGCTGCGCGCCCTGGCCAAGGCCGACGGTGAGCGTCACCGACGCGATGCCGATCCAGATGCCGAGGACGGTCAGCAGCGAACGGGTGCGGTGGGTCCGGACCGCCTCCAGCGCGATGCTCAGCGTCTCGGTCCACCTCACGCCGACACCTCGACCGGCTCGGAGTAGGCGATGCCGTCGCGGACGGTGATGGTGCGGTGGGCGGCCGCGGCGACCTCCAAGTCGTGGGTGATCAGCACGATGGTGCGGCCGGAGGCGTGCAGCTCGGCCAGCAGGGCCATCACGTCCTGCGACGATCGGGAGTCGAGGTTGCCGGTGGGTTCGTCGGCGAGGATCAGGGCCGGGTCGGTGACAAGGGCGCGGGCGACGGCGACCCGCTGCTGCTGTCCGCCTGAGAGCTCGGTCGGCCGGTGCTGGGTGCGCTCACCCAGACCGACTCGTCCCAGGGCGAGCTCAGCTCGTCGGCGCCGTTCCTCCTTGCGCACGCCGGCGTAGACGAGCGGCAGCTCGACGTTGCGGGCCGCCGACAGGGAGGGCAGCAGGTTGAACTGCTGGAACACGAAACCGATGCGACGGTTGCGGACAGCGGCCAGCGCCGCCTCGCTCATGGCCGCGACATCCTCGCCGTCCAACCAGTACCGGCCCTCGCTGACGACGTCGAGACAGCCCAGGATGTTCATCAGCGTCGACTTCCCCGAGCCGGACGGCCCGAGGATGGCCACGTACTCACCCCGACGGATGGTCAACGTCACCTCGGTCAGCGCCTGCACCTCCGCCGCGCCCGTGGCGTAGGTCTTGCTCACCGCCGCCAGCTGGACCACAGCGTCCGGATCCAGCACCACCCCACCGTCGGCCCCGTCCTCCGGCGACACCGCAGACGGAGCTGCCACCTGCTCGGCCGCAACCTCGCGCGAACGCATCACCGGGACCCCCCCTGCTGCCCAGCCCCGGCCCCACCAGGGACGCCGCCGGCGGGGAACCCACCAGCGCCGCCGCCCGGAGCCCCCTGGTTGCCTCCTGAGCCGGTGCCGGTCCTGCCGCCGGTGCCGCCGGCGCCTCGGCCGGTCGCTGTCACCACGACCTGGTCCCCCGTCGCCAGGCCCTCGGTCACCTCGGTGACAGCGCCGTAGCTCTCCCCCACCCCGATCGGAGTGGCGACCTTCTGCCCGTCGACAAGCTTGTCGACGACCGTCTTGCCGTCCGCGGTCCGGACCGCGGCGGTGGGCACGGTCAGAACGTCGGCCCGCTGGCTGGCGATGATCGACACCGCTGCTGTCGCGCCGGCGTACAGGCTCTTCTGCTTCCCGGTCACGGCGATGGAGACGTCGAACGTCGCGCTGCTTCCCGAGCTCGTGCTCGTCCCGGTACCTCCGCTGGTGCCGGTTTCCGATGCCATCACCGCGACCGAGGACACCGTCCCGTAGATCGGTGCCGTCGCGCCGGTCGGGGTGATCTCGGCCTGCAGACCCTTCTTGATCTTGGTCAGGTCGGCGCTGCCCACGGAGGTGGTGACGGTGTAGCTGTTGGACGAGATCACCGTGATGCCCGCCGAGCTCGAGGTCGTGTTGGTGGTCGAGGTCCCACTGCCGGAGCCGACGCTGTCGCCTTCAGCGAGGTCGACCAAGGCGACGGTGCCGGTGATCGGCGACCGCAGCACGGCGGCGTCGAGGGCCTCCTCGGCCTGGGTCAGTTTGCTCTTCTGCACCGACACCTTCGACTCGGCGGCGTTGAGCTCAGCTTCTGTCGTCGTCGAGCTGTCCTGCGCGCTGGTCAGGTCGTCTCGGGCGGCCTGGTAGTCAGCCTTCGCCGCGTCGAGGTCGGCCTGCAGGGCGTCGTCGTCGATCCTGGCGAGCACCTGGTTCTTGGTCACCTTGTCACCGACGGCGACCGTGACGTCGCTGACGGTGCCGCTGCTGGTGAAGGTCAGGTCAGCACGGTGCAGCGGCTCGACCGTCCCGGTGGCGCCGACAGTGTCCTTGATCGTCTCGGTGCTGACGTCGACGGTGCGTTCGGTGGCCGTCGCCGTCGGAGTCGCCGTCGTCAGACGCCACGCGAGGACCGCACCGGCTCCGAGCACGACCACCACCAGCGCGGCGACCACCAGCCGCAGCCGTCGTGGCGGGCGTCGCTGAGAAGGGGACGATCGTGGCACCGGGCAAGCCTCTCGGTTCAGGACGAGGCGTGGCCTCGGGCGGGACGGGGCTCAGCCTGGGAGGCGCGGCTGTTCCAGGACTGGGACAGGGCTGTGCGGGGACTGTGACACCGGAGGTCTCGTCGAAGGCGACGTGCACGAAACCGTGGGTCGAGAACTCGGTCTCGAGCCGCATCTGGTGGTTGGGCGATACCCAGGACGAACCAGCACCGTTCTGGTCGCGGAGGCTGTCGCGCCCAGGACCCGCAGCTGAGGTGCAGATGCCGGTCGGCGTGCAGAAGGCTCACAGGAGACGCACAGTGGCGGGACCTGGCTGCCACAGCGGGGCCAGTCAGGCTCAGCCCATGCCTGACGCCACCACCCTCGCGGCCCACCCGCCCCGCCCCCGCTCCTGGCCACTGGCCCGACGCGCGCAGGTGGGTCGGACGAGCGACACCCCGACCGACCACGGGACGCGCTCGCGCGTCTCACGGCTCTTCCTGGGCCCGGCCGAGGATCCCCGCTGGGCGCGGCCGTTGCTGTGGACCCTGCTGCTCGCCACCGCTGCCCTGTACCTGGTGGACCTGTCGTCCTCGGGCACCGCGAACTCGTTCTACGCCGCCGCGGTGAAGTCCGGCACCGAGTCCTGGAAGGCCTGGTTGTTCGGCTCGCTGGACTCGGCGAGCTCGATCACCGTCGACAAGCCCCCGGCCGCGCTCTGGCTGATGGTGCTGTCGGCCCGCATCCTCGGGTTCTCCTCGTTCTCCATGCTGCTGCCCCAGGCCCTGATGGGCGTGGCCACCGTCGGGGTCACCCACGCTGCGGTGAAGCGCTGGTCCGGCCCGGCGGCCGGGCTGATCGCCGGCTCCCTGGTCGCCCTGACCCCGGTCGCGGCGCTGATGTTCCGCTTCAACAACCCCGACGCGCTGCTGGTGCTGCTGATGACCGTGGCCGCCTACTGCGTGGTCCGGGCCGTCGACGCCCCCGCCGAGGGAACCAAGGGATCCCGGGCGCTGCGCTGGATGCTGCTGGCCGGTACAGCGATCGGCTTCGCGTTCCTGACCAAGATGGCCCAGGGTCTCCTGGTGCTGCCCGCGTTCGGGCTGGTCTACCTGGTCGTGTCGCCGCTGCGGCTGCGGGCCCGGATCGGCCACCTGCTGGCCGCCGCCGGCGCCCTGGTCGTGTCGGCTGGCTGGTTCATCGCACTGGTGGAGATCTGGCCGGCCTCGGCCCGTCCCTACATCGGAGGCTCGACCAACAACTCCCTCTGGGAGCTGGCCATCGGCTACAACGGGCTGGGTCGGATCCTGAGCGGCGCCGGCAACGGTGGTGGTGCCGGGGGCGGGAGCAACAGCAGCTTCGGCGGCTCCACCGGCATCACCCGGATGTTCGGCACGGCGTTCGGCTCGGAGATCTCCTGGCTGATCCCGGCCGCCCTGATCGGGCTGCTCGCCGGGCTGTGGTTCACCCGGCGAGCCCCGCGCACCGACCGGACCCGGGCGGGACTGGTCCTCTGGGGCACCTGGCTGGTGGTGACCGCACTGGTGTTCTCCTTCATGTCCGGCACCATCCACCCCTACTACGTGCTCGCGCTGGTTCCGGCCGTCGGCGCACTGACCGCGACCGGCGCCCAGCTGCTCTGGGCGCGGCGGGACAGCCACGTCGCCCGTGGTCTGCTGGCTCTGATGATCGCGGCCACCGCCGGTTGGGGGTTCTACCTGATGGGGCGGGACGCCTCTGGCTGGATGACCTGGCTGAAGTGGGCCATGCTGGTCGGCGGCGTCCTCGGGGCGGCCGGGCTGGCCGTGTCCACTGGCGCGCTGAAGAAGTTCGCGGTCGCCGCAGTGGTCCTCGGCTCCCTGGCCTCAGTTGGCGGCACCGCAGGCTTCACCGCCGCCACCGCGGCCAGCGCCCACAGCGGCTCCATCCCGGTGGCCGGGCCCGCGATGGCCGGCAGCACCAACGGCATGGGCGGCGGCGGCGGCCCCGGCGGCATGGGCGGTGGGGGCGCCCCCGGCGGCCAGGCGCCGACCGGGACCCGTCCCTCCGGTACGGCCCCGACCGGCACCCGTCCCTCCGGTACGGCACCTGGGTCGTCCTCCTCATCGAGCAGCTCCTCGTCCAGTAGCGGCACGAGGACTGCTGGCGGGCAGGGCGGCGACGCCTCCAGCAACACCGCCCTGGTCGCACTGCTGAACACGACCACCACGAGGTGGTCGGCGGCGACGATCGGCGACCAGTCTGCGGCGGGTTACATCCTCTCCACCGACACCGCGGTGATGGCCATCGGCGGCTGGTCGGGCAGCGACGCCTCACCCACGCTGGCCCAGTTCCAGCAGTACGTGAAGGACGGCCAGATCACGTACTTCATCGCCGGCAACTCGATGGGCGGCGGCGGCGGTGCCAACGGCTCCTCATCGGGCAGCCAGATCACCAGTTGGGTCGAGGCGCACTACAGCGCGACGACGGTGGGGGGAACGACGGTCTACAAGCTGACCTCGTAGCGCAGCGACACCCCGACGGGCAGCCGTCGAGCTTCAGCCGGAGGACCCGGGCGTATCGGACGCCCGGGTCCTCTCGGGCGTCCGGCGACCCGCTACCGCGACGGCGTAGCGCTGCATCACGTCGGGGTGCTACCGAGAGACGTTCCCTCCGGTGGTCGCCTGCCCGGACGGCATCACCGTGCAGGCGCTGACCTCACCGCAGCGGCTGACATCTTCACAGCGGCTGCACAAGCGAACGTCACGACCGGCACAGCGACCGCGCCGAGATTGGCGCTATGACCTTCCCAGTGGCCACCGGCGCACTTCCGGTTCTCGAGCACAACCGTCGGGTCGACGTCGACTCGGTCGTCGACATCGTGATCCCTGTCTACAACGAGGAGCGCGACCTCGGCCGATCGGTAACACGGCTCAACGACTACCTCAGCCGCGACTTCCCGTACTCCTACTGCATCACCATCGCCGACAACGCAAGCACCGACGGCACCTGGGCCGAGGCGCAACGCCTCGTCGAGGAACTGCCGCGGGTCCGTGCGGTCCACTTGGACGAGAAGGGTCGGGGTAGGGCTCTCAAGGCTGTGTGGTCAGCCTCAGCCGCGCCGGTGCTGGCCTACATGGACGTCGACCTGTCCACCGATCTCCGGGCACTGCTGCCTCTGGTCGCGCCGCTGGTGACCGGTCACTCCGATGTCGCCATCGGAACTCGTCTGGCGGCCGTCAGCCGGGTGCAGCGAGGCGCCAAGCGGGAGTTCATCTCCCGCAGCTACAACCTCCTGCTCAAGGGCACGCTCGCGGTGTCGTTCTCCGACGCCCAGTGCGGGTTCAAAGCGATCCGAGCCGCCGTGGCCGCGAAGCTGCTGCCCGAAGTGCAGGACAACAACTGGTTCTTCGACACCGAGCTGCTGGTCCTGACGCAGCGCTGCGGACTGCGGATCGCTGAGGTCCCGGTGGACTGGACCGACGATCCCGACAGCCGCGTCGACATCGTGGCCACCGCTCGCGAGGACCTGCGCGGGATCGCCCGGCTGGCCCGCGGGCTGACCACCGGCGGCATCCCCGTGCAACGGCTCCGAGCCGAGATCGGGTCTCCGCGGGTGCCGTCGACGGTGCCCGGGGTACCGCGGGGGATGCTCTCTCAACTGGTCCGGTTCGGGGCGGTCGGCGTGCTCAGCACGCTGGCATACTTCGGGCTCTACCTGGCGCTACGCGAGCTGACCGGTGCCCAGATCGCCAACGTGGTCGCTCTGCTGATCACCGCCGTCGCCAACACCGCCACCAATCGTCGCCTCACCTTCGGAGTCAGCGGCGGAGAAGGTCTCCTCAAGCACCACCTGGGCGGACTCGTCGCCTTTGCGGTGGGACTGGGGCTCACCAGCGGGTCGCTGTGGTCTCTCTCCCGGCTGGCGCCGGAGTCGGGTCGAGCCGTCGAGGTCGCCGTCCTGGTCCTCGCCAACCTGATCGCCACGGCCGTTCGGTTCCTCACCCTGCGCCAGCTGATCGCATCTGAGGACTAGCACCTGACACCAGGTCAGGTCAGGTTCCTGGACGCTGCGCGACTGCGGCGACCTCCGTCCGCTGCGCCAACGTCGGTCGACGCTTCTTCAGGTCGATGACTGCAGCCCCGCGCCGCTCGCCACGAAACACACCGAGGTCGTCCAACCGATGATCGACCTCGAAAGGTCCGCCGGTTCTTCGAGTCGGCTTGAGTTCCTCGGGCCGGGAAAGGTCCTCCGGTACAGGTTGTGTCTCGAAGATCAGGTGCTTGCGACGACGATGCGGGTGATAGCTCGGTCGGCAGCTGAGGCGACACGATGGTTGGGGTCGTCATCGCGGAGTGCCTCCCGGGAACGGCTGTTGTGGGCCTGGCACGAGCGGGGCTCTTCCGGTGGTTGAGGCACCTGCCCGACGAGGCGTGGCACGAACCGCCGCCGGCCCTTGCGGCGGCCCAGCCTGTCAGGCGCTTCGCGCTTCCACCTGCCAGTTACCCGCGCGCTGCACGCTTCCTCGGGCGTTCACGATCAGCACCCCGACTTCGGGAAGGCCGGCCAGCAGCGGGCTGGCGCTGGCCCAGCCCGCCACGTTGACCACAGCGGCGACCGCGTCGGCGGTCTTGGCGTCCGGCGCTCGTACGGTGGTGGAGGGTCGGGCGTTCTCAAGTGGACGCCCGGCAGCGAAGCCCGTCCGATTCGTCCGCGCGGTCGCCGCCGCTGAGCAGCCGCCCGCGCGGGATGCAGGACTGCCAGGAGAGACATGAGCGACGACGGACGGCATTCGCACCGACGGACTTCTTGAGCAGTACCGGGGGGTCATCGCCGTGAACGACCTGTCCTTCGCCGTCGAACTCGGCCGGGTACAGGCTTCCTCCGGCCTGACGGTGCGGGCAAGACGACCACTTTGCCGATGGTGCTCAACCTGGTGCTGCCGACGGCGGGCACGGCCACGATCAGCGGCCGCCGGTACGCCGACCTCGAAGAGCCGGCCGCAAGCCGGACGACCGTTGAGCCCGACGGGCTGGCACCTCGTTGGCTTGGGCGTCCACACCAGCGGCCGACCCTGACAACCTCAAAGTTCACCCACAGGCTTCTCCGAGCGCCTTCACCAGCGCGGCCGGTTGGCTCATCTCATCGAGCCGATCAACAGGAGGACTGGGATGAACAGCAGGAGCAGCAGGTTTCGCCGGGTACGCGCGAGCGTCGGGACCGCGGTCCTGGCGGTGAGCCTCAGCGTGGGAGCCGTGCCGGCCCTGGCGGTGACCCGACCCGTGGCTGCGGCGGTGTCCCTGGCCGACTGGTCCAGCAACCGGGGCTACGGCGGCTACTACGAGGCCGACCCCAGCCAGAGCGGCAGCCAGGGCTCCAGCCAGCAGAACGGCTCGTCCTCCACGACCACCGTCGACTCCAGCGAGGCGACGTCTTCGCAGTCCAGCGGCGTCGTGCTGATCAACACCGAGCTGACCTACGAGGACGCGACCGGCGCAGGGACCGGCATCGTGCTGACCTCCGACGGTGAGATCGTGACCAACTACCACGTGGTCGAGGGCGCCACCTCGATCAAGGTGACCGTGGCCAGCACCGGCAAGACCTACACCGCCGCCGTCGTCGGCCACAGCGCCACCACCGACATCGCCCTGCTGAAGCTCAACGGGGTGAGCGGCTTGAGCACCGCCGAGCTCGACGACGACACCCTCACCAGCGGCGACACCGTGACCGCGGTGGGCAACGCGGAGGGCACCGGCACCCTGACCGCAGCCAAGGGCACAGTCAGCGACCTGAGCACCTCGATCACCACCGAGGCCGAGGGGTCGGTCCCCGGCGAGACGCTGACGGGGCTGATCGAGACCACGGCCGACGTCGTGCCGGGCGACTCCGGTGGCCCGCTGATCGACAGCGAGGGCGAGGTCGTCGGTCTCGACGTCGCCGCCTCCAGCGGGACGACCAGCGCCACCATCGACGGCTACGCCATCCCCATCGACAAGGCCATCACCGTGGTCAAGCAGATCCTCACCGGCACGGCGACCTCGACGGTGCAGGTCGGCGCGAAGGCCTATCTCGGCGTCCAGGTCACCGACACGACGAGCGCCTACCCGAACGCTTCCTACGGCGGCTACCCGACGAACACGAACGCCGACGCGGCAGACGTCGCCGCCGTCGTCGACGGCTCTCCTGCGGCCAACGCCGGCCTGGAGGCGGGCGACATCATCACGGAGGTCGATTCCACCGGGATCGGGTCCGCCGCCGACCTGAGCGCCGCCCTCGCCCGCCACCAGGTGGGCGAGCAGGTCAAGATCACGTGGACCACAGTCGATGGCAGCACCAGAAGTGCGACCGTCACTCTCGCAGCGAGCCCCACCGCCTGAACGCCGCCGGCAACTCTCCTCGCTGATCCGGCTGCACCGGTCAACCGATGCCCGAGCTGCGGCTGCACACAGCAGATCCACCAGGTCCAGCCAGCGCAGCCCATGAGCCGTGTTCCCGTAGGAGGACGGCTACCGGCACAGCGGGTGTGCCGTAGGGGGAAGGTGGTTTCACGGGGTCGTCGCAACACCAGACGGGTTCGACAGTAGCTGTTGCATGGCTTCGGCAGGGTTGGACCAGCCGAGGGTCTTACGGGGCCGTCCGTTCAGCTCGGCAGCCACCGTGACCAGATCCTCAGCAGTGTGAACAGCCAAGTTGGTGCCCTTCGGAAAGTATTGGCGCAACAGCCCGTTCGTGTTCTCGTTCGACCCGCGCTGCCACGGTGAGTGAGGGTCGCAGAAGTAGATGGCCATGTCCGTGGCCAGGGTGATGTCGCGGTGGCGGGCCAACTCGGTGCCGCGGTCCCAGGTCAACGACCGCCGGAGGTGAGCCGGCAGTGTCTTGATGAGCGGGATCATCCGGTCTCAGACGGTAATGGCGTCGTGGCCCTCCGGCAGGTGCGTGGACTCCCCGTGCTGGCCTCTGGAGCCACTAGACCCTTTGCGAGCCGTGTTCGAGGTTGGTGGCACGCGAGCGCGTCCTTGGCCATGATGGACAGGTGGCAATGCTCCTGCCCCGAGGGTGAGCCTGCCGGCGAACACTGGCGTGCTGTCGACGGGGCCGAATTCGTCGACCTTCTGCAGGAGGCTGCTGGTTCACCAACCGCGCGCCCTCGCATCGTCGCCGTCGATGGTCGCAGTGCTGCGGGGAAGTCGACCTTGGCCATCCTGCCCTGGCGCCACAGGAGGTAGGCCACGTCGGCGACCCAGGAGCAGCAGGGATAGGGAGCTGCCGAGGAACGGCAGGACGCGAGCACCAGCTCAGCGGCGACCCAGCGGCAGCGACCGAGCCGCCCTCCTGCGGACACGAGCGGCGACGAGCCTGACCAGAGCGCGGGTGGTCACCCCCGCCAACGCACGGTCCAGCCGCGGGTCGCCCACAGTGCCGGACGGGCCGGCCCCGACCGTGCTGGTCGGTGTCCTCGTTGGAGCCGGAGCCCCCGCCGACGGCTTGCGTGTCGTCGATCTGCGTGGTGCGAAGTAGGGACCGCGATCCAGTGCGGCCGAGAGCAGCCCCGCCAAAGCCTCCGTGGCCGCATCGAGCGGAACCTCGGCGGGTGCCGGTGGGATGTCGGCGGTGCCAGGCAGCGGTGCGGCCAGTACTTGGAGGTCGCCGACCACGTTGACCCCGCTGGCTGCGATCGCGTCGGCGAAGCCGCGGCCCCGGGCGGTCGCGCGCTCCGCCGCCCAGCCGGGTAGCAGCACACGGCCCTCCGCAGCCGTCGGGGTCCGCGACTCCAACAGCCGGGCGATCGCCCCGTTCCGCAGCAACTTCTCATAGTGCGACCAGTCGACGTCGCGGTCCCGCAGCGCCAGGTTGAGTCCCCGCAGCAACTCCGACTCCGGCCACGACATCGACCGGTTCTTCTGCAGCCCACCCAACGAGGAGTCGACCAAGAACCCGTGCGGGAGCCCGAAAAGCTGCTCGAACGAGTCCGTGAGCAGCGTGGGGTTCGCCTTGTCCACGACGACCGCGGTCACGTTGGCCGGTCCGACCACCGACGCCCACCGCCGCACCACACCGGCCTGGTCGTTGCGCAGGTGGAACGAGGGCGTGACCTCGAGGTCCGGCTGCTCGGCGAGCACCCGGGAGAGCCAATGCTCGAAGGTGTGCACCGTTCCACCCTTGAGATACTGCTGCCACGACGACGCCAGGATCGCCGAGAACGGCCGCAGGGTGATCGCGATGTGCAGCCTCGGACCCAGGGCGTCAGCGAACTTCTGCGCCGTCGCGTCGTCGGACTCCGACACGAACTCGTGACTGATCCAGATACGGCTCTGGTCGTCGGCGTCGACTTCAGCCATCAGCCGGTCCCAGTGCCGCATCGGCGGAACCGCCGCCCCCGGCCCTATCCAGCCCCACCGCCGTCCCATCAACGACGACACCGCCTCGCGGTGATTCATCCCACCCCCCGGGTAGCGCACGCCATGCTCGCGCAACTGCTGCCGCTTCGCCCGTGCTGTGGACTGCAGAGCAGTCGTGCCGGTCTTCGGCAACCCGATGTGCAGGAGACGCGCACACGGCGGCAACGCCGCCACCCGATGCTCCCCAACCGAAGCCACCACTCCTCCTTCCACCTCGACCCACCAGTCCGGCCCAGAACGGGCGCGTCACGGGGGTTGCATCCGGAAGGCCCGAACATAACGAGACAACCTGTGAGATCACGACAGACCGCTGTAGTGGTCGAGGGCGTCGGTGGCGGTGAGGGTGCGGCCATGGACGGCGGTGTCTCGAGGGAGCCGGTGAGTCGGGCGACCCAGTGGCCGTTGCCGATCAGACGTTCCAGCCTCCCCTGGTCGGATGGTGCGCCATCTGCATCCCTCCGTTCCCAGCAGGCAGTACCGCAAGAGGAAGGGTGCCCGGTACATGGTTCGAACGGGTCGCACAGGTGAGCACATCCGGGGCACAGAGTGCGGCCAGCGGCAGGTGGCATGGTCTTGTCGATGAGCGATCGAGAAGCGGGACCCGCAAGCGCACTCGAGCCCACTGACGCCGGCCCCGACGGGCAACGCCGCACCCTCAGCCGACGGGGGCTGCTCGGCCTCGCGGGGGCCGGGGCGATCGCGGTGGCCAGCGTGAGCAGCGCTACCACCGTGGCCGTCGGCAAGACCCAACAGGTCCGGGACGCCAGGGCGGCGATCCCGTCGTCCTCGGCGACCCCGACACCAGCCCCGGAGTTCACCGTGCTGACCAGCGAGGCCGGCCAGGCGACCGGCGACATCTTCTTCACTGACATGGGCGACACGGCCGCGGCCTTGATCACCGACGGCTCGGGACAAAAGCTGTGGAGCACCGAGGGGGCCAAGTCCTACGCCGGTCTCCGGCTGCAGACTTACCAGGGCCAGCCGGTGATCACCTGGTGGGAGTCCCAGTCAACCGGCCTAGCGGCGTACGCCAAGGGCCGCGTGGTGGTGACCGACCTCGCGCACAACGTGCTCACCACCGTCGAGCCGCACGGCGGTATCAGCCCGGACGAGCATGAGTTCCTGATCACTCCGCGCGGCACCGCCTTCATCGTCAGCTACGTCAACAAGAAGGTCGACCTCCGCAAGGTAGGGGGCCGCAAGAACGGGCTGATCATGAACGGAATCTTCGAGGAAATTGACTTGGCGACCGGGAAGGTGCTGCTGCACTGGGAGTCGTTCGACCACGTCGACCTAGCCGAGAGCTATGCCGGTGTCCCGGAGGACCCTGACGAGCCCTACGACTACTTCCACATCAACTCCGTCAACCCGACGCCGGACGGCCAGGTGATCATCTCCGCCCGGCACACCTGGGCGGTCTACAAGGCCGACCGCACCACCGGCCGGGTGCGCTGGAGACTCGGCGGCAAGCACAGCGACTTCGAACTGCCGAAGTCAGCCACCTTCGCCTGGCAGCACGACGCCCACTTCGAGAACCCGACCACCCTGCGCTTGTTCGACAACGGCTCCGACGGCACCACGACGGTCACCGACGAGAGCCAGGTGCTCTGGTTCTCGATCAACGAGGCCGCGCGAACCGCCCGGCTGGAGCGACGGCTGGTGCACCCAGCCAAGGTCAGCGCGCACTCCATGGGTAACGCGCAACGGCTCGAGAACGGCAACATCTTCATCGGCTGGGGCAGCGGCTCGCGGGTCTCGGAGTTCGCCACCGACGGCACTCTGCTGTTCGACGCGACCCTGCCGAACGTGTCCTACCGGGCCTACCGGCAGATCTGGCGCTGACCCTGACTTTCCTGGTCGAGAGGTGGCATGTCCTGAACCGACCAGGACTCCGGTGTCCACTGGCCCGACCAGGTTCGCAGCAATGAGCGTCTGCCCTTCCGGGTTCCACAGCATCACAGGCGACGCCTGCGTCAGCGCGATCAGACCAGTGAGGGCCGAAGGGATGGGCCGGACCGTGCGTCGTTGCTCATCCTCGGTGACGATGAGCAGCTCGAAGTGGCCGTCTTCGTCTGGTCCAGCTGCAGCCCAGTTCGCGTTGACCCAGACGACTGGTGGCGTTCGCTTGCTTGCTCCCACCACGTGAAGGGTCTATCGCACCTGCCGCCCATCTCCGCTAGACCCAGCAGCTACCAATCGGCAGGCCAGCGGGTGGTCCGTAAGACCGACTGGCTACCCGGCGTGTGCCGTAGGGGGAAGGTCGACTGGGAACGGGTGCTGCGAGCCGTGCTTAGCTCGTCAGGAACGTGGCGAGAGCGTCGACCAGCTCGTCCGGGGCGTGTTCGGCGATGTGGTGCGGGGAGCGGATGCCGTGGCCGGTGACCTGGTCGGCCCACGTGTGCCAGATGGCCAACGGGTCGCCGTAGAGCTGTTCGAGGTCGTCCAGGGTGGACCACAGCACCAGGAGAGGTTGGGTGACCCTTCGGCCTACGGCTCGGTCGGCTGTCTCGTCGGTGTAGTCGATGGTGAGGCCGGCGCGGTAGTCCTCGAGCATGCCGCGCACGACGTCGGGGTCACGCATCGCGGTGCGCCATTCCGCATGGTTGGCCTCGCCCATCGAGGTCGGGTCGCCGTGGTACCAGGCGTCGGGGTCGGCCAGGATCACTCTTTCGGGGAGGTCTGGCTGGGCGAAGAAGAACCAGTGCCACCACGCTGTCGCGAACCGGGCGTCGGCCCGGTCGAGGTGCTCGCTGATCGGCAGGCAGTCCAGCAGCACAGCTCTGCGGACGGCCTGGGGGTGGTCGAGGGCGAGCCGGAGTGCGTAGTAGCTGCCGCGGTCGTGGCCGACGACGTCGAACTGGGTGTGGCCCAGGTTGCGCATCGCCGCGAGGAGGTGGTGCGCACCGGCTCTCTTGGAGTGTGGTCGGTGGTCAGCGGCCGGCGCAGGCTTGTCGGAACGGCCGTAACCGGGGAGGTCGACGCAGACGACGGTGTGTCCACGCTCGACCAGCTGCGGCGCTACCCGGTGCCAGGTCGCCGAGGTTCTGGGGTGACCGTGCAGCAGCAGGACGACGGGGCCTGCACCGCCTTGACGGGTCAGGAGCCGCAGACCGGCCGCCTCGGTCATGGACTCCTCGAACCCCTCGAACATGCTGTTCAACCTAGCCATCGAGGACCGACGAGCTCCCAGCCAGCGTTCCGCACGGCGAAGGGTCACCGGGACAGCTGTAGCCGCAGCACGGGGGCGTCGGCCGAACGGAAACCAAGTGAGCGGTAGAGCGCGTCCCCGTCCGTGGTCGCGCTGAGTTCGAGCACGCCGACGACCGTGTGAACGGTGAACCAGTCGACCAGCGCAGTGGTGCACTCCCGCGCGAGGCCTTGGCGGCGGTGGTCTGATGCGGTCGCGACACTGAAGACACGGCCTACCCCACCGCTGAGGTTGCTGCCGGTGGGCGCACGATGTTCGCAGAGCCCCGCTGCTGAGGCCACCAATGAGTTTGCCGGCCCGTCGACGACGAAGGCAGCGAAGTCGACGCGCAGAGTGAGGTGCTGCTCGAACCAGGCCTCGGTGGCCGACCGCCAAGCCTTGCCGAGCAGTTCTCGAGGCTCCCCCATCGCCTCCAGCATCATCGCCCGCAGTCGCACCAGCTCGGAGGCATCTCCCGCAGTCGCACGACGGGCTCGCCCTGATCGGCTGAGGTTGTCCACGAGTTGGAGTGTGCCAGCGCGCTGCGCGAGAGACTCCCCAAGCACTGACAAGCGCGAGCTCGTCCGGCTCTCCCGCTGATCCAAAACCTTTCAGTCATCAAAGGCGTCCTGTAGGGGAACGTCCTACGGCACAGGTGGATCTGGCTCAGGAACTCTGCGGGTGGTGGCAGACGGCTTCGAGGTTGATGCCGTGGGGGTCGTCGACGAAGCCGCCGTAGTAGTCGTCGTGGTACTGGGTGTGGATGGCGGGAGCCTCGCGGGCGATTGCGCCTGCGGTGAGGGCGGCAGCGTAGAAGGTGTCGACCGCTGTCCGGGTGTCGACGCTGAACGCCAGGTGCATGTTGGTCCCGACGGTGCCGTGGTCGATGAGCCAGAAGTAGGGCTTGACGTCGGCGAGGCCGAAGCCGGTCATGGCGGGGAAGTCCTCACCGGGGATGCCCGGGATCTCGAGCATCTTCGTGATCCCGATGGAGGCCAGGACCGGCTCGTAGAAGGCGACCGCCCTCGCCAGGTCAGGCACGGCGACGTTGAGGTGGTCGATCCGCGAGCCGGAACGGTCGAGGGGCGGACGGGGAGCAGCTGCTGTGGTCATGACCTCACCCTCACAGCGGTAGCGGCCACCAGACGGCCGCTACCTCGACGAGGATCAGGTCATGGCCTCCACGTCGTCGCGGCTGCTCGACCTGCTCTCCCTGCTCGGCGCGCGGGAGAGGTGGACCGGACCCGACCTGGCTGAGCGGCTCGAGATCAGCGCCCGCACGCTGCGCCGTGACGTGGGAAGCCTGCGCGGGCTCGGCTACCCCGTGCACACCATCAAAGGCCCCGAGGGGGGCTACCGCCTCGGCGCCGGGACCAAGCTCCCGCCGCTGCTCCTCGACGACGACCAGGCCATCGCCGTCGCGGTCGCGCTGCAGACGGCACCGACCAGCGTCTCCGGGATCGCCGACGCCGTCGCCCGGGCCCTGACCAGCATCAAGCAGCTGATGCCCGCGCACCTGCGCGCGGAAGCCGACAACATGCACCTCACCGCCATGCGGAACTGGTGGGAGTTCGCCGCACCCCCGATCGCCGCACAGACGCTGCGAGCAGTCGGCGCCGCCATCCGCCACAGCCACCTGCTGCGCTTCGACCACCTCGACCCCGACGGTCGTCGGCGCGCCCCTCAGGACCACGACTTCACCCCACCCGTGCAGGTCGAACCACACCACCTGCTCACCTGGGCCGGCCGTTGGTACCTCGTCGCCTACCTCCCGACCGCAGGCAGCTGGCGGATCTACCGGGTCGACCGGATCCACCCCCATGCGCCTACCGGCGTGGCCTTCGAGCGCCGCGTGCTGCCCGAACCCGACGTCGCCCGGTACGTGATGACCAGCTGGGACCGGGACGACACCCCGGCGCGTTGGCAGTGCTCCGGCACCGCCCTGCTGGACCTGCCCCCCGGCGTGGTGGCGCGTTGGGCCCCGGGCGGGTCGGTGGTCGAGTACGTCGGCCCCACCCAGACCCGGCTGACGATCGGCGCCTGGTCCTGGGCCGGGGTCGCCGGGCTGCTGGCCACCTTCGACGCCGACATCACCGTCATCGGGCCGGACGAGCTGGTCGAGGCTTGCCGCACCCTGGCTCAGCGGTACCACCGCGCCACCCGCACCCGAGCAGAGACGTGAGGAACCGCTCCATGAGGCGGCCGGTCGCCGGTCGCGGCTGAGCGTGCCTCAGGGGGAGAGCCCACCGCGGTGCTCCGACATCTCCTCAACTCCGTGGCCGACGGCTACACCGCTGTGCTGGGAGAGCACTGCGACCCGATGACGGGACGTGCCTGGCTCGCTACGGTTTTGGGCGTGCGCCGCTGGCCTACGCACCTGACCGTCACGCTCCCGCCGCTGGTGCTCGCCGCAATCGGTCTGACGCACCCGATGGAGCTCGCAGCAGAGACGGCCGGCTGGTGGACCACCATGCACATCCTGCTCCTACCGCTTCTCCCGCTGCTCGGCGTCGCGCTCTGGGGTCTTGTCCGGGACGTGTCCGCTGAGCCGGCCCGAGCAACTTCGGACCCCGGCCGACCGCACCCCGACCATCAGCAAACCGTCGCATGAGCCGACCCCTCCCTACGGCACACCCACTGGCCCATCCCCCCGCATGTCGTTCCACGCTCAGGCCGGTGTGCCGTACTGGTTCGGTGATGCGTGCCGGTGACCGGGGAAGGCTGACCGGCACGTGGTCACTGCATCACTGCGCTGAGAAAGTCGTGGAAGGCCCGATCGGTGCGGCTGGTGTCGTTGGTGGCGTCGAGGTCCATCAACAGGCCGCGGATGACGGCGAGAACGAGGGTGGCGAGCTCTGGCCGACCGATGCTGTGCAGCCCGTCCTGCAGTGGCCCCAGCCAGTCCGTCGTCGCGGTACGGCGGAAGTCGGGCCACAACTGCTGTTCTGCGCTCTCTCGCAGCTGTCCGAACATCCGCAGGTACGGCTGACCGTCGGGGCCGGTCATCGACGTCCAAGCGCGCTGCAGGGTGACGGTGTAGAGCTCGTCGGGTCGCGCTGACAGCAGGTCGCCGAAGGTGTCGAGCTGGCGTTGTCGCGCCTGCCCGAGGATCGCGCGCAGCAGGGCGTCGCGGGTTCGGAAGTGGTAGATCAGCACCCGCGCCGAGGTGCCGGTGGCGCGGGCCAACGGCTCCAGCCGGTCAGGCAGGCCGCATGTGAGGGCGTAGTCGGTGCACGTGCTCAGCAGCCTGTCCGTGATCTCTGGCTGCAGTCGTCGGCCCACCACACCATCTTTTCGCGTAACAACCACTACGTCTACCGTTGGTCGAGAGATGGCTGAGGTTGAGGAGAGGTCGATGAGAGTCGTGTTCGTGCACGGGGCGTGCGTGCGGGACGGGTCGTGGTGGTGGCACCGTGCCGCCGAGGTGCTGCAGGAGCGGGGGGTGTCCAGCGTGGCGCCGCTGCTGCCGAGCTGCGGCGAGGCGGGGGTGCCGGGCGGGGTCGGCGGTCCGGGGCTGGTCGAGGACGTCGCGGCGGTGCGGCAGGTGCTGCAGGACGGCGACGAGCCGACCGTGGTGGTGGCGCACAGCTACGGCGGCATCGTCACCGCGGAAGCGGCCGCCGTCATCGAGTCCGTGCGTCACCTGCTGCTGGTGTCCAGCTACCTGCCTGAGATCGGACAGAGCCTGTCGGACTTCGGGGACGGCGCCCCCGCCCCCTTCCTCGACGTCGACCCCGACTCCGGCACGTTCGGCGTCCGTCCCGAGATGCTCGTGGACACGTTCCTGCAGGACTGCGACATCGAGGTCCAGGCGCAGGCGTCGGACCGCCTCGCGCGGCAGAGCGTGCAGGTGACCGGCCAGCCGGTACGGGCGGCCGCCTGGCAGCAGGTGCCCTCGACATACCTCGTGTGCGCCCAGGACCGGGGGACCCCAGCCCGGTTGCAGCGTGAGTTCGCCCGACGGGCGGGCCGCGTCGTCGAGCTCGACGCCGGTCACCACCCCTTCCTGTCCCAGCCCGCGGCCGTGGTCGACCTGCTGCTGGACCTTGAAGTACAGCCCAGCTAGAGGAAGCCACCGTCTTGCTCGGCCCCCGGGAGCCGATCGGCTACCGGCACAGCCGGGAGGCGCCACAGAGGGAAGGCTGACCGGGACAGGCACGGTTGCAGCGACGCCCAGGCGGGGCTGGCTGAGCTACTCGTGGTAGCCCGTGGCGGGGTCGATGTTGCTCAGGAAGTCCGTGATCGTGGCGGTGTGCTGGTCGTGGTTCTTCTCGACGGGTAGGGATGAGGAGAACCCGTATCCCGGGTTGGGACCAGTCAGCCAGGTGTAGTCGTACTCGACAGGGGGCTCAGCCCTGAGGCGGCGGCGCACGAGGAAACGCTCACCGCCGACGGTGAAGGACTGTCCCGCTCCGCTGTACACACCAGCAGGTGCCATACCTCCATGGGTGACCGCACCCGGCCTCGCTCCGTCCGATGTCGACTCCACGCTCACAGCTTGCCCACCGCAGAAGCAGCTCCACACAGCGACCGTCCCGCTGTGCACCGGAAGCCGAAGGCTGACTGGGACAGGGGGCATCAGCAGCTCGTCAGTGAGGTCGGCCCCTCGTGGACTCACGTCAGCACGCAGCTGGTTGCGCGTCACTCAGTCCGCCACCGCGTGCGCCGCGACGACCTGGTTCTCCACGTAGCCGACGCCGTCGATGTCGAGCCGCAGGGTGTCACCGGGCTGCAGCCAACGTCGGGTTTCCATACCACTGCCACCGACCAGGGTCCCGGTCCCGAACAGCTCTCCGGCGTGCAGCCGTTCCCCGGCGGAGGCATGAGCCAGGACCTCACCCAGGCTCCACTGCGGCCGCGACGGGTCTGGACGGGCGATGACCTGCCCGTTCAGGGTGACCGAGGTCTGCAATGACGTCCACGTCGACAGGACCGTTTCGGGGGTCACCGCGGTGGCAGACATGGAGCTCATGAAGTGCTTGGCTTTCGCGGGCCCGAACGCCTGGTCCTGCTCGGGGATCTGGACATCGCGGGCGCTGAGGTCGTTGAGGACCACGAACGCCCCGATCGCCTGCTCGGCCTCGTCGGCTGTCGCGTCCAGCAGCGGGGCCTTCAGGACGAACCCCAGCTCCAGCTCCCAGTCCAGCGCCTCGCTGTACGGCGGGAACGGCACCTCGGTGCCGCTGGGGACGAAGGTGTGGGCGTTGCTCATGTAGTAGGTCGGCTGCCGGTAGAACAGCGGCTTCGGGCGGTACGCCGGGAACGTCCGTCGTGCCACCCGCTCGTACCGGTCGGTGAAAGCAGCAGTGCGCGGCCGGAACCGGTGCGTCCATCCCCGAGCAGCGCCGATGAAGTGGCCCTCGAACAGCATGAAGTCGCGGAAGGACAGCGGCTGGAACGGGAGGACCACATCACCAGGCGCACTGCCCCGTCGCTGCGCGACCTCCGCCTCCCAGCCGGGCTGGAAAGGTGACTGGTACCCGAGGACCTCAGCCGGCTCGACCGGCTGCCACGGACCTCCCTCAGCAGACCGTGCCTCCGTCCTCAGCGTCATCTGGTCGGTCAGCACACGGCGGATCTGCACTCGTGGATCTTCCTGCTAGCGGCGGCCACCCAACGAGGACGACACTCTAGAAGCAGCCCGGTTCGGGGGGCCGGACGCAGGGGGGTCAGCTGAGGATGGGGTGGGCGGTGGCGTCGGCCGTCGCCGTGCCTGCGCCTGGGCTCGCCTTTGTGGTCAGGGCCGGTGCAGTTTCCGCGAGTTCACGCCAAGCACATGAGAAGAGTGCCTCTTCGAGACGATCATCGCTTCACGGCCAGGATGTCGGAAAGATGGGCAGGTGGGACGAGCGTCAATCAGCGTCTGCGGTGTTCTAGTGCGGCGCGGATCCCTGCGACGTAGTCAACGGGGCGTTCCCAGGCGTCGAAGTGTCCTCCGCCGGAGGCGTTGACCCAGGAGCGGATGTCGAAAAAGCGGGCCGCGAACTCGTGCGGCGCGTTGACGAGGTCGCCGGGAAACATGGTGAACACGGTCGGCGCCGTCATCGCTCCAGGACGCTCTCGGTTGGCGTACGGCGCGAAGGAGGTGCCGATCGCGCCGGAGACCCAGTACGCCGTGACCCAGTCCAGGATGTCCTTCCGCTCGAACACGGTCTCGACGTCTCCCCCGCAGTCGGACCATCTGCAGAGCTTTTCCAGGATCCACGCGGCCAGGCCCGCCGGAGAGTCCCCGAGGCCGATCGCCAGGGTGTTCGGGCGGGTCGACTGCTCGTGGTTGTATGCGCCCTCCGCCTCGTGCCACCGATGCACGCGCTCGAAGTACGCCGACTCAGTCGCGGACAGGTCCGTGGGCGGGTCGACCAGTGCGTGGTGGTGCGAGAGGTCCGTCAGGTGCAGTCCGACCACCCGGTCCGGATACGTCGACGCCAAGGCCTCGGCCACGTCGGTTCCCACGTCACCCGCCGACACCACGTACCGGTCGTATCCGAGCTCGGCCATCGCCGCTGCTACTGCCCTGGCCATCGCTGCCGCCGATAGCCGCGACGGGGCCAGCGGCGCCGCGAACGGGTAGCCCGGTAGTGCGGGCACCACGACGTGCACGTCGGTGAGCAGCGGCAGCACCTTGGCGAAGCGCAGCACCGAATCCGGCCACCCGTGGATCAGCACCACAACCGGGCTGTCCGGTGTGGCCGTGCGCTGATGCACCGCCCGGATCGGCACCTCCTGCCGCTCGGTCAGCGCCCAGGGCAGCGCCCGTACGCGCGCTTCGACCTCACACCAGTCGTACTCATCAGCCCAGGTGCGGAGCAGTCCTTCCAGGTAGCGCGCGTCGACCCCGAGCGACCAGTCCTCCGCGCCCGGCAGGTCCACGCGGTGCACGTTCCGGATGCGGGTACGAAGGTCCTCCAGCACGACGGCCGGAACGATCGGTGGCGCAGGATCTGCAGTCGTCATGCGCTGCCTCTTCCGAGCTCGGGATGGATGGACGGGGTTTCGCCTGGGAGGTCGCCTGGCGGAGGCGATGGACGTCGCTTCGTGAACCGACCGGCTGTACGAGGGTCATGCGGAGTGGAACCGTTGGGCGAACCGGGCGGTGAACAGGTCTCGACCCTTCCGTTGGATCACGACCTCGATCGGGGCGGGAACGGTGACCCCGTCGGGTGTGGGGATCTGTCCTACTCCGCCCTGGGGGCCGAGCGGCAGGAAGATCCGTTGACTTCTTTCTGTCACTGGGGTGTAGACGGCATGGGCGGCGCTGCCGAGGAGTTGCCCGCGGAGGTTCTCGACGACGACTCCTGCTTGGGTCTGCGCCCAGGTGGCCATCTTCGGGTCGGGAAGGTTGGTGATGTCGCCGAGAGCGTAGACGTTGTCGTGGCCGACGACCGTGAGCCGGTCCGTCACTGGCACCAGACCGTCAGCGGTGAGGTCGACGAGCCTGCCGTCGGCGAGGTAGCCGGTGTTCACTCGCGACCCGAAGCTGCGGAACCAGATGTCAGCGCCGATCTCTTCGCCGTTGTCGGTGGTGACGACGAATGCAGCAGCCTCTCCTTCGGGCACTGGGGGCAACCCGACGAGCCTGGTGTCGAGCCGCAGGTCGATCTCGAGGGCGGAGAGCTGTCGAAGAAGCTCTGCTCGGACCTCGGGCAGGAACCCTCGCAGGAGTTCGGTGCCTCGATCGATGATGGTCACGTGCTTGTCCGGCCAGACTTCGCGGATCTCGCCGGCCAGCTCGAGGCCGACGGGGCCGGCTCCGAGGATGAGCACGCGGCCGGTGGAGGCAAGTTCGCTGTGCGTGTGCTGGAGGTCGCCGAGCGCCTCGGCGATGCTCGACTCGGCCTTCCGCGGACGAGCCGGGTAGGCATACGTGGAGCCGGTCGCCAGGACGACGAAGTCCGCGTCAACGCGTCCGCCACCGGCGAGCACGACGCCGGCGACATCCACCGACGCGGCCCGGTCCTGCACGTGTCGACCACGTACCAGGAGCGAGTCGTAGGGGAAGAAAGCGTTGTGCGCCCACGCCGGCTGGGTCAGAGCGCGCAACGACGCGGCCACGTTGACGAAGGCCTCCCGTGGATCGATCAGTACGACGTCGGCGACCTCGTCCAGCGCTTCCGCGACCAGCGTTCCGCCGTACCCGCCACCGACGACGACAACAGCCCTCTTCGGCATCCTGTCTTCCTCTCCATGCTCCACCCACTAGTAGTTCGGTTCCCGAACCTACCAGTTCGGGAGCCGAACTGAGGTCGGTCGACGGTTGGTAACCTCACCTGGTGGGAGAGCAGAACGGGCGTATCCGGGTCGAGACGGCGTTGATTCGGGTGGCCTTCCTCGTCAACGGCGCCTATGCCGAGTCGGGGCGCGAGTACGGGGTGACGCCGCAGCAGGGCCAGCTACTGTGCCTGCTCCGTCCGAAGCCGTACGGAATGGGTGAGTTACGCGACAGGCTCGGGCTCGCGAAGTCGACCACGACCGGGCTTGTCGAGGTTCTCGAACGCGACGGGCTCGTGCGACGCCGTCCCGGGACACCGACGCCGCAGTCCGTGCAAGTTGCCCTGACTGAGCACGGCCGTGCTGTCGCGAACGGCTTCTACGCTGCGACCCACCATCGGGTCTCAGCGCTGCTCGACCCGCTCGACGAAGGGGGCCGGGAGACGATCGAGGACCTCATGAGCCTGGTCGTACGACGCGACGACGTCTCGATGATCTTCCCGGACGAAGCCGTTGACCAGGACCATCACTGACGCCTTGGGTCTGAAGAGCGCGGAGATCATGCCGATCGTCTAGCGGGCAGGTATTCGGTGACCGACGGTCCACCGGGACGGCTGGGTGGGCCGTAAGGGGAACGTTGACCGGAACGGTCTCCCACGACGGCGTGGAGGCGGAGGGAACGGTTGTTCGAAGGCAACCCGAGCTAGCGAGGGGCGGCAGGACTGCTACCTGCGGCCGCAGATGAGCGTCCTGAAGGGCCAGGAGTTCGGGCCTGGCAGGACCACGGTCACCGGCCACGCCGGCACGGGGGATGCAGAAGCCGCTGAGACGACCGACCCGCCGTGGTCGGGTGCAGAAGGTCACGACAGCGTGTGTGGTGGGCAGCTACCGGCTCCGCCGTAGTCGGGCCGAAAGCCAGGCCGGGAAGAGGCTCGCTCCTCGTCCCGGCCCGACTCGGCGACCCTTCTGCAGCCACCCGGGTCTTGGATGCACCTGAGCGGAAGTTGTACCTGATGGTTGAGTTGCGCGTGTCCTGCGGCACCCGGCCGGCTGGTACGTCGACGAAAGGCCGGGACCGGGCTGTCGCGCCTTCCGTGGAGGCTTTGCCACGCTCGCTGACCGAAGCCGGCCTGTTCCGAAGGTGGTTGGTCCGGTCCGCATCCATCCGTCGAGTTTGGGCTAATGAAGGGGATGTGGAGGCGAGACCATCGCCATCTCGCCTCTGCTGCCCAGCTGGGTGGGCGGCTCGCTCCGC